>Ga0163179_10000352_pt1 | contig 32716 bp, 53 predicted proteins | sample AtlANTMetagenome_FD_109643 | JGI IMG/M metagenome (GOLD analysis project Ga0163179, IMG submission 109643) | Marine eukaryotic phytoplankton communities from the Atlantic Ocean - Atlantic ANT 2 Metagenome | ecosystem: Environmental > Aquatic > Marine > Oceanic | place: North Atlantic Ocean... | reverse complement strand
TAAATTCTCCAGCGTAGGTTGTTGTAATGTTTACTGTTGTTGCCATTGTTTATTAATTATTGATTAAAATTATTTTTATATTAGACCTCTTGCCTCTAATATTGCGTTAGCTCTATTAGGATAAAATCTAATTTCTATTTCATGATTTAAAATTCCATCTTCTAAAAGGAAAGAGCCTTGACAATATAAGATCATAGAGTCCACTCCAGACTCCTCTTCGTTTAAAAACCAAGATGTAACTATTTCGTTTAATGCAGTAGGATCGTTATTACCCCAATTTGACCAACCAGAAGTATTAATTGCAAAAGGTCCTGGTAAATTAGCAAATGAAGCGCCACTAGATAAGAAATATTCTCCTAAATTTGGCATAGGATTCGTTAAAGAAAACATGTTTACTTCAAGATTTGCCGCTGGTGTAGCTGTTAAGTCACAGTTAAGATCTGGTTGATCATAACCTTGTCCACTAAAAATTTCATCCTTAGTAAAATTAACACCTGCATCTGCTGATACACCAATAGTAGAAACTAAATAGTCTCTTCCAGGTGGTAATCCCTGTACAGATATAATTTGTCTTGATTCAGGTACGCTCATCTATTAGCTATTAAATATTTTACTAAATACTCTTTGTCTTAAATCAGAAACTTTTCCAATTTTGGTTAACTCAACTTGTTTCTTAGCTTCAGGATTGTGCTTGATTTCTTTAGGTTCCGCAGATAACTCTTCTTTGACTTCAGCCGATAAATCTTCTTCGATTTCTTTTTGCTCTCCGCCAACCTTTTCTTTTAGATCTGCAATTGCATCTTCTAAATTTTTAATTCTTTTTTCCATACCTTCCCAGTCATCAACTGCAGCCTCTTTACCGTCATCTCTCATTTCTTCTTTTTCTTCATATCCCATTTCCTCATCTTCTTCTTCTTTTTCTTCTGCATCTCTTATCTCGTCAATTAAGCCGTCTTCTTTAACGACAAGTGTTTGACCGTCTTCCATCATATACTCTCCTGCTGGTACAGGTATTTTTTGCTCATCCTCTGCTTGGATAAACACTTCGTTGCCGCCTTCGAATTTTTCAGCGACAAACATAGTTCCGTTTTCAAGTAATTTTTCCTCTAATATTACTTCTAATCCTAGAATAGTCCTTACTTTATTTAAAGTTACGTTTGCATCCATTTTCTATATATATTGAATTATTTTTTTAAAAAACAATAAAAATATTTTTACGTTATAAATTTAATTGTTTCCTCCTGTTGTAGGACCGATTCCTTGAGCTTGTAATGTTCCGTCACAACATTTAGAGTTGTAAGTTCCGTCTTTACATAAACATCCACGTCTACCTCCTACAGGGCTTGTTCGACTAGGTGTTGCTTCATTTTTATTTAAGGGCATCTATTATTTTTTTTATTATTTGTTCCTCTTCGCTTAATTGATCTTTTTGTTTATCTTGTGGCCTTTCTAATTTATCCGCAAAGTAACCTTCAATTGAGAAGCCCTTGACTCTTCCTGTTTTAACATATTCATTCCATACTTCATCATTGTACACCTTCATGGAAACCATCCAGGTTCCTACAGGTACGTTAAGTCCGTACTTTCGTGATTTATCATGTACATTATCTTCTACTAGCCAGGATTCAACGACAGTCATTCCACCTATTGCCTCAGCATGTTCTAAAGTGGCTTTGTTTTGATTTCCTTTTCTAAGAAACATTTCGCTAGCTTTAGCTACCGTTTTTTTAGAGAAGTAAATATAAAATTCTTCTTCACCATTTGTTCTATAAATAGGTTTATCAGGAACTAATGCTGCACCCATTAAAATTCTTTTTTCAGCAGAAATCTCCGCTAATTTAAATTCTTGGTTTTTTAATGCTACAAAGTCTAATTCTATAGCTGGTTCTTCAACCACGCTTATAGCATCAACTCCACTTAGTTCCTCGTCTTCGTTTATTACTAGCTCTATTATATTCATTAGTCTATTATGTAAATTTTAGAAATCCGTATTCCTGCGATAACGGTGGGTAAAATGATATTGTAATCGTCATGAAAGCGTCACCATCTTGTAAAACACTTCCCATTTGTGAATACAATACAACGTTATTATTATCTATTTCTTCTCCTGATGCAAACCATGGAGAAAGATCACTTTGTCCATTATCAGTCCAGTATTGACCTGTAATTTCTACATTAAAAGGTGAAACTACTTCGTAATCAAAATTTGATGAAAGAAAACCAGGCCAGCTTACGTTTATTCTACCTGCGTCCATTTGTGATAAATCAAGAGTCGGAGAAGTTCTCCCTGTTCCTTCCCAAATCTCATCTTGCATGATCACGTATTCAGCGCTTGCTGTATTAAAACCTAACCCCACTTTAATTACTGTTTGTAAATAAGATCTATTCGGGGGCATGGAAATGTTTCTTATTGTTCTTGGTGTTATTGACATATTATTTTATTTTATCTTATTAATAATTATTTGCGTTAGGAAATAAATTTCTAACTTCTGTTTCTCCAGCTGATGCATCATATTTTGCAGTAGGTCCATTTTTAGTAAAAAATTGACATCTAAATCTCATTACGAAATTTGCGTATAAGCTGCCATCATCACCTATTTCTGGATAATCATCTATTTGGTTATTATAAACAGAATAATTAAACTCACCTGTAAAGCCATTTGCGCTAGCTGTAAAAGGAGGATTCGTCCACATCGAGTTAATTACTTGAGCTGTCGTCGCGTTAGTTTGATCTGTGTAAGGAGTAAAAGTAAGTTTACCAGATCCTCCACCAGCTGGGTAAGGCATCGTGGAATCCAAGAACACTCTATATCTAGGTGTTAAAGTTAATCTACTTTGTTCCGCTGGTGACAATGCTTGAATTTCTTCTTTTGTATAATTTTCAAAATACAATTCAGTTGGATCATAATTAAACCAAGCGTCATTTAAAATAATTCCACCGCTTATATCTTCGAATGTATCTCCTTCTGCAGGCAAAGTTAAACTAAAATCTACAGGAAATTCCTGTTTCACTATTTGAACATCAAACGTTTTATTTGATGGTGACGTTAAGTAGTCTAATGAAACATCTAAAATTGTTTCTAAATAATCTTTATTAGCACCACCTGAGTGTGTGCTATATTTTCTTTCTGCTACTGGCATTTGTTAAATTTTATAAGTTATTATGTGAGCCATCACAATGGCCGTTTTCGTTCTGAGTATTACCACATTGGCATTTAGGTTTATCCATGTTGTGCTTTTTTTTAAAACACAAAAAAATAACTATTGTTATGAATTATCCACCTAAAGTAGCTCCTGAAATAATATTATTTTCTAAACTCTGAGCAGTTGTAACATCTTGTGAAACCACATAAGCTTGAACAGGTGGTTGTTCTTGATCAGCAAGAGCGCTAGCTAACTGACTAGGACCGCCTTGACCTACAATATTAAACTGTGGAACAGCTGGTTGATTACCACCACCTTCTGTTGGTCTTAAACCTCCGGCTGCTGCAGGTGATTCTGGATTAGTTGCTATAAGTTTAGCTAATTGCGCTGCTGAAAACGCTCCTGCTATTATCGCTTGTTGTAGAGGATAACCTGGATTAACAGCTGTTATTGGTGATATTTGAGCAGTTGCATAAGCATTTTGAACAGATTGAATTCCACTAATTACCGTTTGACCTATTGCCGCTATCTTTCCAACTTTACTTCCTTTTTTAGCTATTTGCCCTACTAATTGAAAAACTTGTCCAGCTGTTGCTAATTTTGCCGCAGCTACTTGCTTATCTAGATTTTCTTCTTGCTTTTTATTTTTAGCATCTATTTCTAAATATTTATCTGAATAAAATTTCTTTACTTGTAGCTTTTGATCTTCTGTAGCATTTAATCTATCTAATTCCGCTAAGGTTCTTTGTTCTTCTAATTGTAACTTTTGCAATTCTGTTTCAGCAGCCTCGTCTTCTCTTCTAGTTTCAAATTCTTTTAGCTTATCTTCTACAGCTTTGCCATCTGCTTTCATTTTTTCCCATGATTCTCTTGAAACAAACCCCATTCCAGGTAGATAAATATACTTATCAGTGAATTCTTTTATAGCTTCTTCTTTTTCTCTTTTCTCTTCTCTTATATTAGTTGTAATTTCAGCACTAATAGCTTTCTGTTTTCTAAGTCTCTTACCTTCTAAATTTATTAGTTTAGCTTCTAGGTTTGCAACTTCATCAAGATCTTCTTTGGTTGTTTTACCTAATGCATTCTCACGTTGTTTTTGCTCTAGCCTGATTCTAGCAGCATCTATTTGTTTGTTAACTATTTCCTCTTCTACTCTACCTGCTTCTTTTAGAAATTCAATTCTTTGCTCAGAACTAAAATCTTCTCTTCTAGCTGCTTTTTCTCTTAATTCATTTACTTTTCTAGTGGCCTCAGCTCTTTCAACGATTAACTTACGTTCTATTTTATCAGCTTTAGCTCTCTGATCAGCAATATCCGCTGCAATTTTACCTTCTCTAATTGTTTCATCAATTACGCCTTTTATGCTTTCTTTAGCACTATTATATGAGTCTGAAATTTGTTTATTAGCATTAGCAATTTTCTTTGCTCCTTCTTGGATTTTTTCATCTACCTTATTTAGTTGTTTAGTTAAACTTTTAACTGCTTTATCATTACCCCAAAACTTTTTCCAGGCAATACGCATTTTCAAAATTGCTTTTTCAACTTTACCTTGGGCTATCATGAAAGTACCAATAAGTCTATCTAAAACCTGTGCCTTTATAAATTCATAACCTGTTTTCATTGCATCCACAAATGAATTCCAAGCTTCTTTTGGTTTTGTAATTACATTTATTATTGCTTCGCCAAATGTAGCTAGACCGTCCAATAACTGATTAGTAACAGCCCCAATAACTCCCATTAATTTAGCAAACTTATTTTGACCTTCTTCCGATCTTTTAAAAGCAGCTACTAATGCTCCTATTGTCAGAACTATTAGTCCAATTCCAGTAGCCAATAAAGCAACTTTCATTTTACCTAATGATTTTATTGCGCCACCAACTGCCGTCTTCATTCCTTTAAAGCCAGATATTAATCCACCTGTAGCCCTATCAAGCATGCTGGTTGCACCTTCTAGATCTTTATTTTTCTTAGTTAACTCATCTACATTTTTTTTGGCTTTACTCCTTTCAGAATTTAGTTGCTTAAGATCATTTTTTTCTTCTTTTAATCTTTGCTTAGTTTTATCAATTGCTTCATTATAATCTCTAAGTCTATTTAATGCTTTAGGATCTAAGGCTGCTCTTTCTTTTTCGAGCTTAAGTATTTGTGCCTCTAAGCTTATAATACTATCTTTTGTTTCCTCTACATTTTTATCAAGTAATTCAAAATCAGCAATAGCCTGTTTTAAATCTACATTTACTTTTATGTTGCTTGTTTGCTCTGCCATATCAATTCTCGTTTAAGTAATTTATAACCTTCTTTTAAAGATTCTGGTAATTTATATCTCCCTTTTGCTATTTCTATGTTTTCAGTCTTACCTAGAAATTCGCTCGTGTTTAAAAGTTTAAATATTATCATGTTGTTATTAATTCTAACTCACTTTTATTAGTAAGTAGGTTTATTTTAATGCTGTTAATTCTATATTTTTTATTTGACACAATTATATAATCATTCAAATTATAATTAAGTATAATTTTTAAAGGTAAAAAAGCATTTATTTTCACTAGTCTTGCGTTTTCTCTAAAAATGTTAGTTACATAATTATAATAAAACCTATTGAACAAAGTGTCTACAAATATTTCCCTTGCATATTCGTTAGGCATAGGCCCGAAATTTATATTATTTGAATTACTTGTTATAGTTAAGTTCTCGCTGTTACTAGGTATAATGTAATCTTCTACCTCTTCACCTGTTACAGACCCACCTGTTGTACTTCTAACTAACCATTGAATAGGTGTCGCACTTGCTTGATCAACTAGAATAGGATAAAATAATAACGGACTTCCTTTGTAAGCACTTTGGCTCTCGTTTACTGACCATCCTACTTGTATTGTCGTGTCTGCATTTGTATCTTGATCAATAAGCCTTTCGAATTTCATGTGCTCAAAATTAGGAATGATCTTATAATCTTTACCATCTATTCTTTTTGTTTGCGTGTCTTCATTCCAACTTTCAGCCCCCCAAGGTTGATTAAATAATTGACCGTGTTTTAAAGCTAAAAACGTTTTAAGATCTTTGTAACTTAACGTTACTGATCTAAAAGGCAAAGCAACGTCTACTTGTGAAGATTTTACATCTACATATTTAGTAATATCCCATGTTTTTATGTCGCTTAAATTATAATAGCTGTCAGTTGTTCCATCATCTAAAGTTCTTACTTCAACTTCGTTATTATCGTTAAGATAAAAAACTAAATTAAACATCTGTGATAGACCCGTTAAAAAATCTAATACTTTCATCTCAGGCATTTGTAAAGCTACATCAAAAGTTGCGATAGTAGGTGTTTCTAACGCTCCAGTAAATACATCAACATCTAAAGGTGTAATAGTATCAAAAGGAGGTGCTTCATACTCACCTGTCACATTAACGTTTATATTTGTAAAGCTAACAACGTCATTACTTTGTATTTGCATTGTAAAAGTACCTGTTAAAGTACTTGCCGCAACTCCTATATCTGTTTCATCAAATGTAAAATCGCCATCACCAGCTGTTCTTGTAGTAGAATAAATTTCTATTCCATTTCTTAAAAGGACTAACGTATAATCTACCAAATCAGTGTTCATCTCTACATCAACAGTAAAACCATCGACACTAAATGGGTTTACATAAATATTTGTTCCATCACCAAAAACCTCCTCTATTGAAGTTCCACCACTCCAAGGTGTAACCACAAATGTAAACGCATCAACACTTGTACTCGTTTGAACATCTCCTAAATTCCTATTCATCCACATAAATAGATCATTAAATGTAGGATTTGATGTGCTAAAAAAATCGTTACTAAAAACTAAATTTTGTGGATAACCATTTGCAGTTGTGTAAGTGTTTTCTATTGCTTTAATAATTTCTGCCAATCTTATAGCAAATTTTAGATCATTGTATTCTACCCCGTGATCATTAGCTCCACCTCCGCCATGCCAATATAAATTACCGTCTTCAGCGATATTTGCTGATGAATCGTAATAAAGTCTTTTAGTGTGAGTGATTAAAGGAACGATTAATGAATTTTTTTCAACAGTAGGATCTAATTGTAACTTAGCTTTTACAGCCTCATTACCGTAAATAGGACTAAGAAAAACAGTGTAATCAACTGGACTACTTGTAAAAATATCATCATCTAATTCTAAAGTGCTATTATTTACAACATCTATTACTGTGGCATATTGGCTTGTGCTCTCATTTTTAACACGATCACCAGGGCTTACAGTTGAAGTAAAACTTGCTGAGGTATCTCTTAACTCATCAGACACAACTGACGTGGTTGTTCCGGTAGCTTTTTCTTCTACAAATGTTAAATCGCTTAATTGATCTTCACCTACAAGATCGTTTATATCTACAGTGCTACCAAAAAAAACAACTTTATAAGAATAAGGCTTATTATCTTTTAATATAACAGAATTTAATTTTAACTTTCCTACTTTGTAATCATTAAAATTTAATTTAATATTAGAATTAACTCTAATCCTCGCGTCAAAACCATTTACAATGTCATAGTTGTAATAGTGCTTAAATATTTTATTGTTAACACTATTAGCAGGTAAAGTAAATTGTTGAGTGAATGCGGTAAAAACATTCTTGATGTCTTTAGCATTCTTAATCGTATCTGTTAACGTAACTGATTCGTCTTTGAATAAATCAACTCTTTGATCTTCTATGTAAAGTTGTATCGTTTGCATTTATCTAATGTTGTTTATTGTATCAAAAGCAAAATCAAAGTCTATAGTATAATTAATAAGCATGTCGCTTAATCTATTTTTATATTTCAAGCTTGAGCTTTTAACTACAGCACCTAATAAATAATCTTCATAAAATATCCATACTTGTTCACTCAATAGCAATTGCTTAAATACTTCATTGTAAGATTCTGGATAATAACCAGAATTTAAAGTTATTGACTCTGTTCCATTTTTAGTTAATAGTTTTTGCTGAGGATCCCAAGTCTGATAACCTGAATCTGTTGTAATATTTGACTTGTACTGTTCTTTTTTAGTTTGTAAACGTTTGCTATTATTACCAAAGAAATATAAATCTTGTAAAGCACCAAACTTGTTTCTAAATGTAACTCTAATTGGATCCCAAGGTGGATTGTTAGTGTCTTCTATATTTATCTGTGTACTTTCGCCGCTCGTTTTTATAACTACAGCGGATGTTGCAGGTAAAAACGTTAAGTTGCATAAGAAGTTTTCTAGACATTCACTTGTTTCAACATCGTAACCGTTAAACTCTAATTGTTCAACATAGGAATCTATATCTAAAATAGGATCAACACTTACATATTCGATTTGGTTTTGAGCATCTGTGGATGAAGTTGCAACATCATTTAACAATGTATAACCATTGTAAATTTGCACCCTATCCGTTAATTCTACATCTACACCTATCCTTATATTCCTACTATTAGGTTTTAGTATTTTGGTATTAGTTTGTAACAATGCCTCATCATTTTGTGGATTAGCTCCTTGGTTAAAATAACCGTAACCTAAAAAGGCCCTTAAAGCCAACGTGTCAATGGGTGACTGTGCCACTCCTGAAACCGTAGGAATTAATCTAGTATCTACATAAACAGTTGAATAATTTTCATCTGCTAAAGTCGGTAAATAACTATTGTTGTTTTTGCCAGGTATATAATCCTTAATTAGTTCAGATATTTCAAACTTTACTTTTTCATCTATTGCTGATGTGTTTAAAGTATATTGAGGAACCCCTGTGATTGTTCCATGAGGTGCTCCTGTGTAAATATATATTTCTAAAACTACAGAGTCTAGATTCGCAATTGTGTAATCTACAAAATACGGACTTCTTGTGTTAATTTTTGCCATCGTCTAATTTATTTATTATTGCTACTATTTCAGTAGTAAAATCGTCTTTAAGTTCTTTTGATAAATTGTCAAAAAATGCAGTGAATGGTCTTGTGAAAAATAAACTAGGTTTAATTCCTTTTTCAAAAACGCTTCTAGCTATTGCAAAATTCGCTGATTTTCTTGGCAAAAATCTACCTTTATCGTCTCTTGGTGCAATACCTCTTTTGATTCCCCACTGATCAAATTTACTTGGAGGAGGCATACCTTTTAAACCTTGTTTGCCGCCTTTACTTCTAAACGAATAAGGTGAAGGTCTTCTTACCTTTGTTCCACTAACTCCTTTGTCTATATATAAACCATACGTGTTCATTATAAAATCTACAATGTACAATCCTTCCTGCTCATTACTTACACTAAAAGCTAATGAGTCAGATAATGCTTTGCTAACGTTCTTATCTTGGTTTTGTAAATTAAACCTAGAAGCATTAACTACATCTCTGCCAAATTTTTGTAATGTTGCTCTTATATTATCCATTACGCTGGAGGTATTACACAGATAGTCATATCATTAGGAACTAGAACTGTAAAGGACACAGTCCAACCTGCTAACTCATTCTCAAATCTATCAGTAAAAGGTTCACAAATAGGTTGCCCATCTAATTGAAACTTGTCAACGTATAAATCCCCTCTATATAATAACTCTAGTAGTCTATTAGCCACAGCTAGCTGAGTGTTCCATATATCTTGCTCATTAGTATTACCTCTAAATATATCTTTTTCTGTAGATTTACGGTAGTCCTTTGGTTTGTCTACAATATCCATAACTAATAATGATATGTTAAAAGCCCACACGTTTTGTTGCATTGTTGCATTTACTACTTGAAAGTGTGATAATGGGAAAATTGTTTGTTTACTTAGATCTACTTCAAATATATCACCGTATGTTACAGTTTTAACAAAGTCATCTTTTTGTAATTGTTCTCTTATTTTCTCAGTAATGTGGTAAAATCCTTGCATTATTTAAATTTTTTCTTTATTAATAAGTTCTCTAGCTCTGCTTTCTCTTTTTCATAAGCTAGATACACATAACACTTATGCAATTTCAATCTAGTGACGGTCTCAAATCGTGTAATGTCTCCTTGAGCAAGTGTATAGAGTTCAGAATATCCACTCCATTTTCTTGAAAAATTGTCCTGAGGCCCGAATCCTTGATCGCCTCCTGATTCAAATATTTCAGGGTATAACTCAGTAATTCGTTGGTTAAATTGTAAAAAAAAACCACAGCACTTAGCACTACATCAAGAGGCATCTGTTTCATTTGTTCTGCAAATTTATAACTACCGGAATATTCTTCTAGTAAATACCTATCTCCAATCTTTTGCTTTATAGGTCTAAATAAAACAGCCATAGCTTTATGCATAGAACCATAATCACCTATATATTTCGTCACATCTAGATTCTCACCATAAGTTATATCGTCTAACTTAGGAATGAATCCGTAGCGTGTTCCTTTTAATTTAAATGTTCTTACTAATTCGTATTTAGTATTTAGCAAAACATTTATTTGAGTTAAATAAGAATCAACATCTTTTTGTGGCAACTTATCTAATTCTTTTTGTGTTATCTTTAAAAAACATTTTAACATGTCATTATCGGTAACCTCTTCTTTGATCATAACTTTTTGATAATCTCCAAGAGTTATATCACTAATTTTTAATTCTTTCATATTTCTTTTTTATAAAACAAAAAAAAGACCCCCATGTTAAACGGAGGTCTCTTCAACTAAAAATCAAACTAACACAATTACTTATTATAGTGATCATAATAAGTTCTATAAATTTCTTTTATTCTAATCCAAACTAAATTATCTTTTTGGTTATATTCTGTTTTGCCTTTTTTTATTTTCCCTTTAAAGTCGATAACAACAACCACAGGTGGATTCTTTCCCTGTCTTGTTGCCTCGACATATATCTTAATGTGATTTTCTAAACACCAACTAATTTGTTTACTAGAATCCAAGTATTATATTGATCAAATTTTCCAGGTTTAAAAGTAATAAACTCCCGGCTAATAAGATCAATGAAAATAAACTTAATGCAGCTAATCGTGTTAATTTATCGTAATGCTTTCTCATAATCTAATATTGTTTTAGTCATTGTTGTTTTAATAATGTCAGTTAATTGTATCTCTAGACCTCGTTCATCTGGTATTGCGTACCAACCTTTTAATAAGTGTTTTATTTTATTAATATCTTGATCTAGATGTCTGATAACATCGGAATGATATTTATGAATTGATTCGTCGTATGATCTAACAGTTGCGTAGTAACATTCTTTCTCGCGATATAGTTCCTTTTCTAATCTGCTCTTTTGCATTTTTAATGTATCAACATCTATTAATGCATCATGCAATTGTTGTTTAAGTGTCCAAGTGTCTTCCATAGTTTCTAAGTTGTTTTTATTTTAGTATATGAAAAAAGGATTCAAAATAATGAATCCCTTTTCTGTTATTGTTTAACTAATCTACCAAATTTTGAAAGTGATAAATTTGATTTTTTTATAAGTCTAAAGAATAAGTCGTCTAAATGTCTAAGCTTTTTTGAATCGTTCTCAAACTCTAGGTCAAATTCATTAAATTTAATTTTTATTCCTAATTTAGATCTTAACGAATCTCTTAGACTTTGCAATGATAATAGATTTTCCATGATGTTTATTTTTAGTTGTTATTATTATAGTATAAATATAATTAACAATCGTTAACTAATATAATTTTAAATGTTAAAGTTTTGTTAAAGTTTTGTTAAAAAAAACCCCCTATAAATCCATGATCTATAAGGGGAACTAATTCTGTCTGGCCGCCCTTGTGGATGTACACGTTATACAACTCTTGGAAATTCGAATCCCTCACCACTGTCATTGACGCTTCGGTGCTGACAAAACACTCGGTCCTTCTTCCCGCTAAGGATTTCTCCGGCTAACCATACTTCTTCAATATCATAATCGAGTTAGGTGCTCCCTTAGGTCTGGTATTGCGCATCAATACTTTAACCTCCCAGCTATGCGACTTGCCGGTTTCTTTGTCAGAGTCTTTAAGAGTGTTTGTACTCTCCAACATCCTTCTCTTGCTTGCGGTTTGGTAGATCTTACGTCGTTCCGAATATTTTGACTAAGAGTCTTTACACTCTGTTGGGGGATAAGACCAACACCTTAAAATCACCTATCACTTACAAGTACATCGTTTCTCATCTTACACTAACGCTTTGTTATATATTTTTACTTTAAAGTCTTATTCAATGTAAGAAATGCTTTCCTCGAATATTCTGGATTGCTTAGATCGTTTGAATTATGATTCTCATCCTAAGTGTTTTAAAAGTCTCGCATTCGATGTTAATGACTTTCCAGTTTTTCAGTATTTTAATGAACATTTGTACATAAGTACATAGCTAATATACAAATTTAGTTTAGTTTAAAGTGTTAAAGAAATGTTAAAGTTTTGTTAAAATTCTAATATATATGATAAGAACCTCGATGAGGATTATCTAATTGTGCGGTAATTGCATACCTCATTGCATCAATACAATGGTTATAAGCATCAATTGGTTTGTTTAATGTTTCACCATCTTTTGTTTGTAACCAAATGTAATTTTGTAGTTCTTTGATCATGTTAACTGATCTAGTTGTTACATAGATCTCATTTTGATTTATCAAGTTAATACCGTAAACAATACTATCTCTTCCTTTCATACATGGTAAAACCGTATGTCCATAACTATTTAATTCAGCAATTGATTTTGGCTCTGCACTATCCGCATATATTATATTGTCTACATCGTAACTCTTTAATAAGTTGCTTATCTCTGTATTTAGCATCCCTTTCTTATATAACACCTCATCAAATATAAATGCGTTATTGTATTTGTACATTGCTACTAAAGTTGTAGGGTCATTGCTATATCCCCAGTCCATACCATAACATAATAGTCTTGCTTCGTTAGGTAGATCTATTTGTTTCCAATCAGGTATACAAGCACCTTCTAAACTCCCTATCTCTCCTAGACCATAAACTGTCCACCAATTCTTCCAATAAGTAGAGTTAGTTGCTTTAACTTTAGCCTTCTCTATATCCTTAATAATAGTTTCAGGTAATGCTTCATTGTCTTTATATGTAAGTTTTATAAAGTCAGTGTCCTCTGCATTTTGTAATTCAGTATGGGCCCAGAAAGATGATGTCGGGTTAAAGTCAATCCATATTGTTTCGTTAGTTCTTATAGCTAATTGATTATAAGCATCAAAGGGAATATTGTTTGCCTCATTAACGTATAAGATATTCCTCCTTGCTCCTCTTAGTTTGTCGGCTGACTCTATAGAAAAAAATTCAATATAACTACCATTTGTAAATTGATACTTTAAGAGGCTTTTATTAAACATGCCATCTATATACCTTCCTGTGCTAATCATAATCTTTAGGAAGTCTTTTAAAGCACCTCTACGTAGATGAGGAATTGACTCGCTAACTATAGATATTTCTTTGTTAGGATTTCTTATAGCATGATCAATAAGTAGTGGGATAATTCCAAATGTTTTTCCAGCTGAGGTTCCACCTTGAACTACTCTATTTCTTTTGTTTAATTTACTAAGTTTCTTTATTGCTGTTGTTACAATAAAATCATTCATCTAATTGAAATAAAGGTTGCTCTGTTGCCAGGTTTATATCTTTAGTCTCTCTTGGTTTACCAGCAAAGTAATGATAGAACAATTGCACATATTTAAAATCTCCCGCTTCTAATCCATCTTCTAATGCTCTAAACGCTTTAGATTCTAGAGGTCCAAGCTTCTCTATTAACTGTACTTCATCAGCCTTTGATTTACGGCCTGATCCTTCTCTTTTACCTCCTCGACTCATAGTATCTATATATTAAGTAAGTTACTATTGTGATAGTAATACAAATTGGACATGGGTGAATTGCTGCTATATTCATTTTGAAAAAATTTGATTAATCAAAGATATTTTTTAAATAACAATTATTTATTGTTTTTGTTAACTAGTATGTCAGTAATAGCTTTAAAACGTATTTCAGCGTTATATAATTCATTATCTGGAACTTGTTTAACTATATCAAATAATTGCTTGTGTTTATCGCTTACAGCGTATTTATGTAGCTCATTATATTTATGGTTTAATAGATCATATCTTTGTTGTAATGGTAATCTATCTTTTTCTGTTAGTTCCACATATATTTTATAAATAGGATCTTTGTATTCTTTTAATGTAGGAAATACAGATTTGATCCCATGTAACACTGATGCGTGGTTTCTATTTACCGAGCTGCCTATCTCATGGAGTTTCATATTTGTCAACTCTCTACATAGTTTGTAATATATTGCTCTAGCGTAAACATGTTTTCTATCTCTAGTGTTTCTCGTAATATCTATGTTTAACCTGTTATTTATTTTATTTTTAATACTCTCGCTTGTCATAATTAATTTTTATATTATCTGTTTGCTCATCTAAGCACAACCTTATTATTAGTTCATATATTGCAAAGAATTTAATGTGATCAATGGCTTTATAAATTCCAGCGCATTCTAAATACATCTCTCTGCTTTCATATTCTTTAAGCATGATTTCTATATTCTCAATTGCTTCACCTCTTTCTATCTCATATATAACTAGTAAATAATAATCATCTATTATTTGCTTATCTAATATCGATCTCTTGTTGTTGGAGGTCTCTCGCTTTAACGTAACACGTATCATTAATCCAACTCTTTTTAATATTTGTTAACACATACTCTTTTTTGTAAATAGTTTCAAGATAAGCATAATGCTCTTTTAGTTGTATAAAAATATAAAAATCTGCATTTAAATGATCTTTTATTTTATCTACATTACAGTTAAAAGTATAACTTTTCTTGCTTGTTGTTTTTACTTGGTATGTGTAACCTTTACTATCGGAGAAGTCTATTTGCTGATATTCTCTATCCGCTTTCTGCTTAAATATTGGTTCGTCATGAAAGTTATTTCTCCACCACATCTTAAACAATCTCTCGCCTACATAGCCTACTTTTTCAGATTGCAATTCTAATGGTATTAAAATCTTAGCTATATATCTTCTCATTCTGTTCCCGAAATTATGTGATCACTGTCTTTTGTTTGTTTCACAAAAGTTCCATTTATCATAGATCCTTTTCTTTTTCTTATTTCTAAATAAGCCGTAACAATACAATCCTCAATACTTAATCCTTCCATGTGCGCTAAATTAGTTAGAACAACCACAATATCTCCGATAGAATCTATTATTTCCTCCCTATCTTTTTTTAATAAAGCTTTTGCTAGTTCTCCAGCTTCTTCTTGAAATTTCACGTATTGAGTATGTGAATTTCCTTTTGTATATATGTCACGCTCTTGCGCCCATAATCTAATTAATTCAAATGTTTTTTCCATAATGTCTTGGGTATAAATGTAAATTTTGCGCGAAATGAGTATACTCTCCTTGTATTACATTTAAGTCTTCGCACATTGACTGGTGTAATTTAATAAAACAATAAGCATCATTACAAAATCCAAACCACAAATCATTGCTTCTCATAACAACAGACATGTGTAAAACTCTTGGATCACTTTTAAAATAAAACTTAATTGCTAGTGTGCAAGGAGTATCTTTTTCGTATTCTTCCCATTCTTTACCGTCATATAAAGTAATGACTGCTCGTCTTGAGAATCTATTATATTTTAATTCTTCAACAACGTAACGATATTGATCATTTCTCCACCATTGCCAACCATAATTAGAGTTGACGTTACCATTCTCATCCATGTGATCATACCAAATTTTAGCGTGTTTTGCAATATCTTCTGCATTTCTATTTCCTGAAACATACCAAATCCATTCACGTTCAGCATAAGTAGTTTTAAATTTACGCCAAGGTGTTTTTACAACTAACTTGCTAGTGTCTAAAATAGTAAAGCATTTATTATAAATAGCTTTAGTTCCATTAGGTCCCTCTTCTACTTTATCAATTTCCTTATATAAAGACTCGAAAGCCTCTGTCACATTGTTGTAGATCATATTTTAAAATCTTTTAAGTCGTTCCAATCTCTGTAAGATCTAATTAGACTCTTGTCTATTATTGGCTTCCTAGCGTTACCGGCTACACTAAAAAACCAATCTCCTTTATTTCCATATTCGCACATATAGTGCCAGCCTTTTGAGTCATAACTATTCTCGCAATCAAATTTATCCGGTATTAAATCCGATAGACTGTTAAAGGGCTTATGATAACTGTAGAACTCGGCGCGCCCTAATTCGCCTTGTTGTATATTTCTAGCAACCGCTACTGCTTTAAACTCAGTATCTGGCAAAGCTATTTGTAGTGACCTTTGTAAAACACCTGTACTTATTACACTCCACATTGTCTTAGGTTTTTGTTTGTCTTTAAAATAATCATAAATAACTCTAACTCCTCCAGCTATAACATGAGGATGATTTAATCCTAAAGGGACAAAGAAAGCACCTATCTTATCAGCATACTCTTTAGCGTACTTATTAGCATTTGGCATCGCTGCTATTCTTACAAACTTAGCCTCGGCGCCTAACTCAATACATAGAGCTTGATGATCACTAACCTCTTTAGATGATGGCATTACTAAAGTTAACTTCATATTATATTGTTTACAAAGCCAAGCTAAAGAAATACCTGCATAACCTCTTCTTGGTTGAACGTAGACAATATGTTTTACATTTAAACTTTGCAACTCTAGCATTAAAAATTCAGCTGATCTGGCTTTATAGCCAACGCTACAAGCTTCTGATTCATCTATTACATTAAATCCATTTATATTTTTTACAACAAAAGGATCAAACGTAGATTTAAAACCACTAGTGACACTTAAATATTCTTTTAGATCATATTTAATTAAGTCTTTATTTTCTATGTAAGTCTGTTTATTTAAAAACATTGTTATAATATTTTATGCCGTTATTATATTCTATATGATGCTTACTCTGAAAGTTGTTTTTATATCTTATAAAATCACATGCAACATCTTCCATATCGTATTTAAAACTGTGTCCTCCTGTTAAAGCACATAAGTGCTCAAGACAATCATTAGTTGCTTTTAGGTTAGAACCAATCCCCTTAGTGTTAGGGAATATTTCTTTTAAACATTTTCTAGCATTAGATCCCACGTAAACATTACTATGTCTTGTTATTATTTTAGGAAAGTACTCGGCTAGATCCATTGCAAAAGCACATAAAACAAAGTTCTGTCTTTTATATCCTCTTCGTAATAACCACTCGTTACCTAGATCTACAACCTCATATATTTCTAATCCCCACATGTTATCTAATATGTAGTTAACTAATTTATAACTATCTTCCAATATAAAATTCCTTAAACCTTTAGAAATCATAGGCAGTAAATAACCTTTGTTATCACTAAACTTTTTTTCAGGTAGATCCTCCATCCATTCATTAAATGTTAGCCTTTCGTTTAGTAAACTATCGACTATCCAAAAATTACCGAAACCATGAGTGCCGTAAGGATGATTAGTCTTTGGGAAATAATTAATCCCACTACCACATAATCTAAACAAGTAACATAGCAACATGAAATCAAAATCATTAACATCTGCATATTTAAAATATTCGCCATTGCCTTTAGGATCTGTTTCTTTTTTTCTAATAGCTTCTAATAAACTACTGAACGCTGCATATCTCCTATTAACTACATCGTAAATAGGCACGTGCCAGATTAGATCATCATCAATATCTTCCTCAGTCCAATCGTAACCTTGGTATAATCTTTCTTGATTTAACCTTGCTTTATTATAATAAAGTTGGAACTCTTGTATCATTTATAAAAGTATTTTTGTGTAAATAAAAATCCGGTCTAACATGAACAGATTGTCTCGCTTCCATACAATCAAAATGTAATGGATATTCTAACCACATTTCTTGAACATTATAAGGATGGTTTTTGTCTATAGAATCTTTGATCAATATATTAAATAAGTTAACCAAGTTTTGCCTTGCTTCCTTACTACCATAAAACGGTTGTCCTTTATACATTCCAGATCCTGGTATTTTTCTTGATTCATCTTCTATAGGTAATAACTCTTGAACAGTGACATTGATCTTAGGACTTATCTCTGCAATAAATTCAATTAGCTTGTTTACTAATACGCAAACAGCTTGCTCAGGATTTGGTTGTCTCATTAAATGGAATCTTACATCTATATTACCAAAATACAAAGTTAGATCAGTAGTGTTTTCTTTATCGAAATACTTATAAGGATCTTTTAAAAACCCATGTAATGTTTTACCATCTAGTCTATTTATTCCCCAACCTGATTTGTATATAGATAAAGAATGAGAATCACCTAGTATTAATTTTTTATCTATTGTACTTCCACAATATACTTGTTTATTAGGGATAGTATTTATTTCTTTTCTTTTTAATAATGATCTAAAATCTATAGCTTCATTAAACGTAAACAATAAACCTTTATATTTACTTAACTCATGTAAATAGTCTAATGTTTTCTGTTGTACTCCTCCAAAAAAATTCCAAACATCTTTTTTATAATTTATACCGTTGTTAATTATAACAGTCCTAAATTCATGTATCCTAGAAGGTTCGTTGATTATTTCTATATCGTAATCAGATCTATTATTAGCAATGCTTTTAAGACAATGAGTCCAACCAGCATTATGTGAATTCATTCTATTTGGCACATTACCAAGTAGGTTGATCATACAAGCGTTATCTCCCATGGTGTAAATTATTTAAGGCTCCTAAATATGCAACAGCATCGAGCAAGTTATCTTCTTTGTGATTATAAGACTCTCTAGATAGTTTTAAAGCAACCATGCACATATACATGTCTTCGGTAGTTATGTCTTTACCTGTAGCGCCTGACGCTATCTTAGCGGCTCTTTTCATGCCGTCTGAGAAAGGGCCGTAAGTCCTCTCTTTTTCTTCTGATCTTAAATTAATAATCTCATTTGCTTTTTGTAATATATTACTCATGTTCTTAGTTTTAATAAAGTGTGACACGTAATAAATTTTTCACGTGCTTTTGATTTATAAATTGTTTTAAATAGTTCAAATGTTTTTCTTATAAATTGGTATCTACTTTTGCAGTTCTTAAATATTTTTTCTGCATACTTAACACCGTATCCCTTACAGAAGTTTACATTGTCTGCAGTATCACCTACTATCATTTGTGTATAAAAATTGTTTATTGCTTCTAGCTCTGAAATATTATACATTTTTTGATGTTTAACGTGGTAGTTATAAAGTAAGCAGGGAAGTTGTTTGTAATCTTTATCTATAGCCACAATTGTAACATGATCACGACCAAATTCTTTTTGTAACTTATTCCAATATATTGCAACTAAGTCATCTGTTTCCATTCCATAAGCTATCCTACTATTGTATTCTTTTGTTACATGATCAGATAGTTGGCTTAATAGTGGAGGCTTTGGCTGAGTTCTATTTGCCTTGTATGAATTCATTAGGATCTTTCTAAAGTTACCTTTAGCACTGTTAAATACAATTAACTCTTTAACGTCGTAATCCTCATCTATCTTGTTAACTATTGACATTAATACTTCGTCAAATTTAGCGCAAGCATCTTCTAGATCTTCAACATTTATACATGAAGAATAAATTAAACTATCGGCATCAAACAGAACTATCATTGTCTTCTTTTTTTATACCTAATTTATCCTCTAAGATCTGAACTCGTTTTTGCAAGCTCTGTATTATTACGTAATAAGTTGTCAATACTTTTTCCATTCTTGACATCCTTTCGTTATGAGTATATTTTTTTGGTTTTTTCATATTTTATAATTTAAAAATAAAGGCCGCTACTATTATTCACGGCCCTTAAGTTGATCTACAGCTTGTTGTCTTCCGCAATAGCAATTCCACTGTCAAGTGAGTTGCCCTGCGCTACCTCGACAGCAATGTGTGGGTAACCTAATCCTAAAGCTTCACGAGCTTCCTTGGTAAGATACACCTCAACATTTCCGTTGTCTTGGTTTTCGACTGCTGTAAAAATCCTAGTGTCAAAATCTACTGTTATCATACCAACGAATATATAAACAAATGTTTATAAAAAAAAATATTTAACAAAATTTTAACATTTACAAATCCATAGGTTCATTAATAGCTATCTTGCCATTGATCACTACCGAGCAAGCGATTGCAGGCTTTTTGCCTCGTTTAGCATAAGCCATAGCGTAAGCAGATGAATCTATTCCACATCCAACTTGCATTCCAAAGACTTTAAAGTTTTGACCTACAAAAAACTCAGTATAACATTGAGTGTGAAGATGTCCCTGAACGGTGCTTTGCATGTCTGCCTTGCATTTTGTTCTAGCTGTTCCGGCCTCGCCATGAATATATTGAACATTGTCTAAAACAAATCTGTCTACAAAATTCCAACCAGGAACTTCTAACACATCTTTATATGCCTTAATCCATTTTTTAGGTACTGCACTTGTTTGTGCTTTTCTCATAATAATTCTGTCATGATTTCCGATAGTCACGGTTGCCTTAGGGAAAGCTTTATACCATCTGCTTATTCTGCGGATAGCTAGTTCTAATTCATCTGCTCCACCTAAAGCCTCCGTGTCTGTCTCATGATAACTAGAATAATGATTGTCAATTACATCTCCAATAAAAATCACTTTGTTGCAATTATATTTTTTATATGTCTCAATACAATGATCTAAATATGAGTCCAAACAAAAAGGCTCATGTAAATCACCTATAATTAAAACTCTGTTAACTCTTTGAGTTAGATATTTAAAAGCCTCGGCTTTATTGCCTGTTAATCTTGGTCTATAAGGTTTCATAAGTTTTAAATACTTTTTGCAACTCACCTATCATTGACTTAACACAACTACCACATGTTGATTTTTCTTTATTAGTTCTAAATATTCTATTATAGATCTTAAGTAGATCCGCTTGAGTTTGTGGTTTGATCACACCTCTATGAGTTTTATAGAAATTACTAAGATAATTATATTCATCTTCTTCTAAGCATAATGGCTTATTGTATCTAAATAATCTATTTAATCTTTGTTTTCTTTCGTCACATCCACAATCTTCTCCAGCAGCCCACTCTACAACCTTTTTAATACCTGTTGCTTTAGTGATTTTTTCAATTGTGTCGCCTAGCCCATCGCTAGCCTTGTCAAAATTTTGTTTCCATTCTTTGTACGCTTTAGTACGTTTGTCTTTTGGTTCTTTCATAATAGTTAAATTTGGTTAAAGTCTCCGTTAATATAGTCTTCGTAATCCTCGTTGAATTTGTCTCTCATTGTTTGTTTACCTTTTTTTAAGGTGTGAAATATATTGACAAAACTAATACCTGTTTCTTTAGCCATACCTCTAATGCTTAAAGGCGTGTCTCTATATATCTCAAAAATTCTTTTATTATACCAATTCCAATTTTCTAACTCTTTATCCATTTTATTAATCAATCTGCCAAAAGCTTTTTCTTCTTCTAAGTTATCATCTGAAGTAAATCTTGGTAAATGTTCTTGCTTAATTTCTTTAAAGCCATCATCCTTGTAAAAATCATCTATGTTTATTTTCTTAATTTTATTTTTGTTAATTACATAATCTAAAAATATTGATCTAATTACAAAAAACATATAACCTTTAGAAACTTTTCCGTTTTTAATAATCTTGTTTGGATCAGTATATAAATGTATTTTTATATATGCTTCTTGTACTATGTCTTCTGAGTAACTTTTGCCACCCATTTTTTTAGCCATTAATATCCAGTCGTCATGTTGCTTTGCAATAAGTTCAAGCCATTTCATTCAAAATCTTTTAGAGGGTTATATAAGTCTGTGATCACCTGTGGTAATCCATAATCGTTTATTTTAAAGCTAAATTGTTCAAAGCTATATCCTCTTGATCTTTTGCATGTTACTGAAATCCAACCATGATGTGTTGAATTTTTGCTTAGTTGTATTTGTGTTTCCGCTTTCTTTTCTAAAAAACTACCTAAATGACCGGTTGGTTTTTCCGAATTTCCGTGGTTAGTGTGTATTATTGTAATTATGTGGCAATTGAATATTTGACTCCATTCCATTATTTTTTGCACAACATCATTTGACTGCTCAATATTATTAACGTCATTACAAAGATCTGCAATGCCATCTATGACAACTAAGCCGACCTTACCTTTTTTAATTTTATTTTGCAAGTAATGTTCTATGAATGCAATACGGTGTTTATATGAAACGGTTCTTAATCCAAAAGTGTGATAACATTGTTTATCAGCATTTTCATTCATGTCTATAACTCTTCTAAAAGTTCTATGAGCATGAAACTTGCCTTGTTCTGTATCAAAATGAATTAAGCATTTATCACCTCGATAACCCTTAATATCTCCTCCATACTTATTAGTTCCGCTTAAATAAACACTAGCTAATAAGCTTATAAAGTAAGTCTTTAAAGTTTTTGGTGGAGCCTGTACAAAAGAAAAGTTGCCGTAAGTTCCTATTGGAATCGGCAACTCTATATTTCCCTTTTTGGTTTTAATAATATTAGTCCCAAACGACAAAGCCAACGGTGGATATTTTACATCGTTAGTTGTGTCTACGAAGCACTGGTCTTCAATAGATCTTAATTGTTCGTCGGTTAGTTTAAACATTTACTATAAGTCAAATGGTAGGTCTATATTATCTTCTTCTTTTGTTATTACTGGTGTATCTTTTTTCTCCATATTGACAGGCAAAGGAGATCCGTTTGTCCAAAAACATCTACCGTTTCCTGTATATTGTCTTGGCTTTTTTTGATCTCTTTCTTCTTTGCTTTGAGCAATCCAACTTGAAACTGATTGCTTAAATTGATTTTCTTGATCATCTATGCTTAACGTTAGATCAATGTAAACTCCTTTCTCACCTTTGACCATTTTGTCTTTAGGTAAGGCGGCAACGTTTAACCGCAAACTTAACATGTGTCCCATATTTATTTATTTATTAATTGTTTAGGTTCTACTCTAGGTCTTTTAAAATCATCAGATTCATCTTCTCCAAATACTCCAAGCTCATAAAAACCTGTAACTTTTAAGACTGCTCTTGATAGAGCTCTTTTTTCTGCCATTTCTGCCACATACCAGGTGTTACAATTACCATTTTTAAAATCACCTTTTAAAGCAGATCCAAAAGTTTGTATTAACTTTTTGGCATCAATGTATGCTGTAGCTTTTATTACTGCAAAATCTCTTTCTAAAACTTTAGATTCAAATTCTACATTAATATCTGCTTGGCTTTGTATTTTTTCTATACCTGATCTTGTAATGATCACGTAATGTTGATGTTTAAATACATCTTCTTTAGTAAGTCCATATTGAATATATAGAGCTTTTAATTTATCCTTGTTCATATTTTTTTATTTGTTTTTTTAATTCTCTTACTTCTAATCTTAATTTTTTAACTTCGTAGCTAACCTCGTTGTTTTCACTTTTTAAAAGTTTATTGTTTAAATGTACACTATTAAAATGAAAAAACATCTCTCTGATTTTAGAACTTAACTCTTTTAATTTTCTATTATTAGGATTTGCTTTTGTTAAAGCTATCATTGTTTTACTTAATTGTTCAAAACAATTATTAAAATATATTTGTTGTAAAACCTCTTCCTTAGTCTGCATTATTTTTGGCATCTTGAAAAATGAAACCACTAACACTTTCCTTAAAACTTTCCTTGCAATTTTTATCTAACAAGTCTATGATTATTTTTTTTAGATCATCATTGCTTTTTTTCAATTCAAGTATTTCAACATAATATTCGTTGTTTAATTCTCTACATGCTTCGATTTGCATTTCTTGAAATTCGAACATTGTTGATCTAGCTGTTTTCCCTTCGTTTCTTTTACTCATAGCTATTTATAAATGTTTCGTGACCGTTATAGGCGTAATACACTGATGCTTTTTGATTGTAAGCAATAACCTCAGCTTGCATAGCACCATGGACTTTAGAATATAACTTGCCATCTTTGTAAATATAATATTGATTTGTTTTTTCGTTCATGTTTTTCTTTAAAATTACAAATTAAGTTGAATAAAAAAAAATATTTAACATTTAATTAACAAAAAAGGGAATGATTAAATCACCCCCTTTTCACACATAAAACAAAAAAAACAAGAATTATAGCAAATCGATTAGCTGTTTAAAGTAATCAATTTTATCTTTAATTTCATCATCAGAAAATTTTGTGATCTTCTGACCTTTATTGTAAAGTTCATCAGTAGTTCCAATTCCAAACTTATTGTCTAACCACTTTCCAAATTTGTATTGCTCACCATACCGGTAGACATTACAAGCAACGCATTGCACTTGTACATTTTGAGGATCCCAGCGCGTACTATAATTTTTTCTACTTATAAAATGGCCGGCCTGTAGCTTCTTATAATTATCCCTTTTTCCACAAGTAACACATTCCGCTATATCGTTCTTAGCGTTTCTTAATCGTATCCATCTACTAAAAACAGTATCTAGTTTTTTGATCAATGATTTACGACTTATTTTTCTCACTCTTTAAAATTATAAAAATTATTATGTAATAGGATAAAAAGTTATAGACATTTGTTTATATATATATCACGTACGTGTCTAAATAAGAATAAATATATATATTAAATATATAATTATATTAAGAATAAATAAATTAAATATATATCTTAATAATTTATTATTTATCTGCCTTGAGCTCTGTATTTCTTTTTGTAATTTTTTGAAGATTTTAATGATGAAGTATTATTTTTAGAATGAACGCCTGGTCTTTTTTTAGACTTTGACCTGTGCACTACAGGATTTACATTTTTACTTCTTGCCATCTATTTTTTTAATTTAATTGTTTTTTATTTTAGTAAATTTTTCAACTCCTCTACTACCAAAATAGGCTGCAATAATAATACTTAAGACTCCGCTTATTTCTTCTAACGGATATTTTGCAAACCAACCTATAACGTATGATAAACTGAAAAAAACTAAAGTTAAAGGTCTTACGTTTTTACTAAGCCAAGAATCACTAACCATATCACTACTCCAACGTTTAGATATTTCTTGCATCTCTACATTATCCATTTTTAATAGTTCTAATGCGGTTTCTTTTTCCTGTTGACTGATCTTATCGTTTTCAAGTATAAGTCCCTTAAACGCGCCTAAAACAGTGTTATCGGGTATTATATTAGCAAATTGTTTAAACAAACCTTTTTCACCAATTAAAAATTTACCGACTTTAGTATCTTTGAATTTTTTAGCCATTCCATCTCGCTTTAGTTCCTCTTATATCATAATGAACAAATGTTTCATATAAGCCTAGACCACCTTGCAACATCTCTCCATTACTTATTGCATCATTTATATAATGATAAACAAATTCTGGTTTTATACCTTCTACAACTATATCAGCAGCTTTACCTAATTTATGTTGACTATGTTTTACTCCTCCTATTTTTTCGTTATGACTCTCGCATCTAAAACCACTATTTATTTTTATAGGTTTATTTAAATAGTCTCTTAAATACTGTAATTGAGTAGCAACTTTAACTATATTAAAATAGACCTCTTCAGGCATTTCACAGCCACCTTTGCACTCAAATTCTTTTTTAGTAAAATTTTTGGTCATTTGTGTTCATTTACTTTTCTTTGTACTTCTTCAATAGCTAAATTTAATTTAAAGCTTAAATCAGCCTCCCATTTATGCACGGGTTTTTTATTACTATAAATGATGATCACGGGAACTTTTCTAATTACTGACTGTGCTTCTTTAGATTGATCTTCGTACCAACCAAAATCAACTACACAATTTTTTAATTTAGAAAGATCAACATTATTTTTTTTATTCCACTTGCTATTAATTTGTAAAACCTTAATAATCTTAAGATCTTTTATTTCAGATCCAGAAGATACAGGTATTAAAAACATTAAAATAAAAATAATTAGTCTCATTTTCTTCTTAATTCGTATAATCGCTGCTCGATTGTTTCTAACTTACCAAAATTCTTTTCTATTAATTCTCTGTTAGTTTGTATTTCACTTCTTATTGCATTATCTTTTAAATCATATTCTTGCCTGCTAATCACAGGGTCGGGTTTTTCCATAGCTGTTGCTATATCAGATTTTAATGCAAAATACATACTTGCTAAGGCAACTGCAAAACCTACAATCGTTGTTATTGTTTTAACATCTAAAGTTACCTCTGTTTGATCACTCAATTTATTCATCTCCTTACTTGTTTTTATCATTTCTAAATATATCATAGCAAACAGCCATAGCCTGATCCTTAGGGAATTCAGTTAAGGCTTTATCTAAGCATCTAGTCATAAACTCATTTTGTTTTTCTCCTTTTTTTGGTTTTGGTAGTGGCATATTAATTAGTTAAAGTTGTAAAAAATTTATCTATTTCTTCTGAACTCATATTAAATCTCATAACATCATAAACTCTCAAGTCATATATATGTCCATGATAATTGTCAGCACCCGTAGGATCTGCTAAGTTTAGTCTATTTAGAACCCCAGGTAAAAAAGTGTTTATTGGTTCTACCAATGAAATCGCTACACCATTCAAATATGTACGTATGTCACCTTTAACACCCCAGACTACAGCAATTTTATTTCGTTCTAAAAGTCGAGTATTGTCAACATTAACAAGTGCTTGCTGTACACCCTTTACAACAACTTCTACAACCATCCTTCCAGTTGTTACTCCTTCCTCTCTAATTTCAACCATGTCATCTCTAGTCCCGTCACTAAGACTTATTGCTCTTGTTCCTGTTACAGGGTCAGCTGTGTTTTCATACTCTAAATATAATGCTCCTAAAGGTGATCTAATAGGTGTACTCCTTAAAGCCTCTACTGCGCTTTCTTGCACTCTTGTAAAAATGCTAGCACCTGTTTTCATGTAGGACGTGCACTCTTGACTAACTTCTGCTTGTGCTCCCCAAGCATAAACAAAATCGCCTGAAGGGGCAGTTAGATCGTCAATTGCTTGTGCAGATGCTACAATTCGAGCGTTCCAAGCGCCGTTAGAAGAAGCAGTAAATTCCATGATGCATCTGTACCATCCATTGTTATAAGGTTCTATAGATAAAACAGGTGTTAGACCTGAGCTTAAACTAGTAACACCAACGATCCCTCTTACTAGATCAAAAGTTCCTATAGCTTCATCAGTTGTAGGTCCAAAAGCATCTACACATGATAATGCAAAAAAACCAGAAGTACCGGCTTTTGCAAAACAAGATATTTGTGCTTTTTCTCCAATTGCTAAAGTAACATTATCACTAGCATATCTTTCACCAGTAGAGCCTACAGTTAATTTCATACCTGTATTTGTTCCATCAGGAGCCGCAAATTGATTAGTTGATATGTTTAAATTTGTAGTAGTCCAATTTGACTGTGTAAAATCTTCTGAATTTGGAAGTAGATTTGAAGTTTTATCTTCTAACAATAAATAAGGGCAATTAGTTTTATAATCATAATTTAATCTTGGAACATCCACAGGCATTTGCTCTATTAAACCATCTTTTTTTCTTCTCGAACCAACTGAGTTTCTCGTAAATGTAAACCTATCTAGTTCGTTTCCGATCACAGGTGGAATAAAATCCGCTTTATAACCTGCAGGCATATACGCGTATATTGGATTTGTATTACTTTTATACATAATAAAAAATTAAAAATTTTAACGCTGGTGCAAGTGACCATAAAAAGTCTTCGTGATCAAGTGTTCCTAATTTTAATAAGTGATCATAGATTATTTCTTTAGCTGCAAAAATTAAAAAGCTAACAGCAAATCCATATAAACCGAAAAAAAGTATTAACGGGAATGATATTACAGAACCAGCTAAGTAATGTAACAATTTGTCTTTTTGAATTTTGTTTATTTTTTCTATCATGAAACTACTTTCCTAAGGGTTAAATTTCTAACTGAATATTGCGGGTTGGCAATCGCATATAAGTATAATGTTGGGTTATTAGAATTAGAGGTAACAGTCAATTTAAAATCCCCATTAGAAGCAACTCCACCAATTACTTGACCACCAAATTGAGGCTGTAAAGTACCTTGCGTGTAATTAAATACTGTTCCGGCAATCTCATAAGTTTCATTAATTTCTACTTCTCCTAAAAGTTGAGTACACTGCGTTGTGCCATTATTATTTACATTAGCATTATTAAGTTGTATTACCCAACCAGGACCAACATTCCAACCGAAAGAAGGATTAGCTGAATTTAAAAAATCACCATTTATTATTTCTTGGCCATTATTATAATAATTACTTCCATAACCTTCAGATTGAGGTTGACCAAACCACGTCGTATAATATATTTCTCCAAACATTATTTATTTTTTTTGTATGTTATTTTTATTCCTAGACTTGTTGTCGTATACCACTCCATATTTTTCCAAATATTGTTTTAACCTTAATATGTTTTTCTCTTTTATTTTATAACTCATAAAACCCAACCGCCAAAATCAGATGTTGTATCTGGATAGAAATCATCTTCTTTATTCTCGTTGTACTCTGGATAAGTACTTTGATTGTAACACATGAAATCTATAAAATTATTAGTATAAAATTGCGCAATGTCTCTATATTTTTCTTGCAAATAATCTACTTCATTTTTTTCTACAGTTACAGCAGACTCTGAAGTATGTTTGTAAACTCCTCCGTTAGCAACAGTATAAGCCGCAAATGGCATATAAGTTGTCAAAGCCCAATAAATAGTCATTGGCTTTAAATAAGTTTCTAATAAAGTTTTGTATTTATCATTTGCAGGCAATGCTATATCACCTGTAACTATTAAATCTTGTATTTTTTCATATAAAACTGTTCCAGTATAATTTTGAACCTGAGTGTCCATGGCAATTTCAACCATGTAAATAAACTTATCAGGATCAACGTTCCCGGATAATACCGAGTAGCGTTTCATGTCTTTAGTTGTTATAAATAATGCTGTTGCCATTAGTATGTGTATTTTAGTGATCCGTGATTAGGTAAATCAAAAGTTGCTTTTTTAGCATCTTTACTTCCCCATGGGTTTCTTTCGTATCTTTTAGGAATTGATCCTGTTCTTCTATAATTCTTTAAATCAGGTGAAACATCAGCTCCTTTTTTTCTTCTATATAGTACTTGCTTCCAGGCATGTCTGCAATAACATCCTCCTTTGTATTTAAAAAGATCATAGGTGTCTTCACCTTCAGGTGCAAAACCTCCATTAATCCCTTCTCTACTAGCTTCATCAATATCTTCAATTCTGTAGACAACACCTTGCTTTGCTAAACTCATCATGTTTTCACAAAATGGTCTAGTTTTATAAGTACTTTTTCTTTTACCGTCTTCATCTCTTTGTATAGATTTTGCTTTAGATTTTTGAAAATAAACATATCTTATTTTATAATTATCTGAATCTAATACAGACCATTTACCTTCGCTATAAGCTATAGGACTAGGATTATTAAATAAAACTTTTTTTACTTTATCTAGAGTAGTTTCTTTTTTATCTACAAGTGATGCAGCTACCCAATCTTCAGGAGTAGAATTTTCATCATCTACTTCTCTAACATCTGTAACTACCCAATCTTCAGATATTTTTTCTCCTTGCAAATTAGCTAATATTTGCTTTCCTAATTCATCGTCTAAATGTGGCACCTTACTCATTTCAACACCTGTTTCTTCCTCAGCTACATCTTCATTAACACCCTCAAGTTGATCAATGTCGTTAAACGCTAAAGGTTTAAGTGTTTTAAAATACAAATCTAATGCGATTTCATTAATAGCAAGTATTTTATCCATAGAATCAATAATCTGATCTTGATAACTTTTAATAACAATATTATCCATTAACAATGTTGCTGTTTCTATTTCATCTGCATTATTTCCTAAGCCGTTATTTCCTTCTCTAATACCTAAAAGCATTGGAGAGGTGACTCTATGTGCTACAATTAGTTTCTTAAAACATTCTTCAGAAAGGTATTGGTAATGCGCTGGAGCGTCATTAAGCGGTATATCATCAACAGTTGTTTTGGATTCGCTGTTATTATTAAATGCTACAATTACCTTTTCACCACGAGCGCCTGTGAGCTTTTGCATTACATCAGATTTTATCTGTTGCATTTTTTCTGGCGTAGGGACTCCATTATTAAAGTTTACAACCTTAGTTCCTGAAAAATTATTGATAGTGTCGTTTATTAAATAATCACCAATTTCATCCTCTAGTTTTGCGTAAGGCAATCCTCCTGTATAATCACAAGGTGAATAATAATAATGTCCTGGTACGTATGGAGCAAGCACAAACATTTCATTTTGGTTTTTACCACCTTTTCCAAATGCCGGAATTCTAGTTGGTTCTAATCTTCTTGTTTTTACTTCTTGCCAATCATTTGAATAATACCAAGCTTCGATCTCTCCTTCTTCATTACATTTTTCTGCTCTTAAAGTTTCCATTGGAAAATGCTTCGCTTTTACTACTTTACCATCTTTATATAAAATTTGTAAAGCAGCCATTCCAAAAATCTTAAAATCTTTAATATATTTTCTTAAGCAATCTTTATCAAAAATAATCATCATTTGAGCGTATTGCTCTGGTTTCTTATCAGCATCTAAAGCAGAAATCCCTCTACCATATACTTGGTTTGAAATTCCATTGATAATCGAATGATTTGTTGTTGAGTTTAAATATAGACTTATCAAATAATTAAAATAGTCATTGTCTTCTCCATAGTAAATCCACTCTTTTCCTTTGATTTCTACTATTTGAGGAGCTGTGTAAGCCGCTAAATTAGCTATGTATAATTCGTTTGTCATAGGACTATGTATTCATTTGTTGTTTCGTGCTCTTTATACTCATCTTTATTAATGGTATAACTTGAAGAAGGTGCTTGATCAGTACAAAATATTCTATCTCTATAAACAGACTTTCCTTGATATTCGACATTCAAAACATAAAAAGTTCCTTCTTTTAAAACTGGATTAAAAGTTATATTTGTGTCTAAATAATAAGCAACTTCTGTAAAAGTAAGTCCTGTATATTCAACACTTTTATTGGTATCTTCATCTGTGATCACAACCTTGTCCGCGTTATATTCTCTAGGAATAAACCTTAAAGGCAACGAAGATGCGGATGTTGATAATATTATCATGATCATGTTTTTTATAAAACAAATAAATCAGTTTTTTGTTAAAAAAAAAGCCCCTATTACTAGAGGCTTCTAAAATATGAAAATTAAAAGAAATTACGTTCCGCTAACAACAACAGTGTTTGTTGTGTCATCTATAATTGTAGGATCAATAAAGTTAGCAGGAGCTTTTTCCATTCCTGTAAATGTTATATTATATCCATTTAAATCTCCCATAGCCGCTCCAGAAGCAGTTGAAGGTGCAACCTCACAACCATTCTCTATTCCAGCCATAACGTATCTCGTTTCGTTTGAAGGACCGTAATTGTAAAACTCAACTACTACTTGAGGTCTTCCCCAAGATAATAATTTCATTTGCTTTCTAGTTACAGGATCTTGCTTTTTAAGTACAATAGTACCTGTTTGAGTAAAGAAAGATGTTCCATTGTCTCTAGAATTCTCATTAGTTTCATCAAATGAGTTAGCACCCTTTAGATCATATTTATATAATGTTAAAGGAGATGCGAAACCTTCAATGATCTCATCAGCGTCAAAAGTTGCACTATCTAATAAACCTTCTGTGTAGTTTATAAAATAGATTGCTCTTAAGCCACCAACCGAGTCCTTACAGGGTTCTAATCGTCCTAAGTTTATATCACATGCCATTTTGTTAAGGTATTAGTATATGGAGGAGGCCGAAACCTCCCCAATATAAGGTTAATTATTTATGAATAATATACAACGTCTTGAGGTACTCCGATCGCTAAACCAGCAGTAAATCTCATGATAACTCTTACATTCTGTGAGCCATCAATGTCAGCCATATCAATTGTCTTTACGACATTCCAATCGTTCATTAATCCAGTTCCGAAGAAAAGATTAGTAGATTCAGCAGCAAACATAGTGTCTGCAGATAATCCTCTTGCTACAAAAATTGGAACACCATTATAAGATAAAGATCCGTTGTTATACCACATTGTCCCTCTGTTATCTACACCATTTGCACCGATCGTAGCAGCAAAACCACCAAGAACTTGTACATATAATTTAGCAGCTTTAGGAGAAATGTATAATTTCAACTCTTCTTTTCCGTAAAGTGTATTTGGAATTGCATCTACTACTTTCTGCATCTCAGCTAAAATATTAGCGGAAGTCAGTGCTGCACCAGCTACAGGAATTACTCCTGAACCACCAGCGGCAGCGATAGCTTCAAAACCATCATACTCTCCTGGATTAGCTGTTACACCCTGCCAAATATTTGTTTCGTTCTGAGCAGCTACTTTAGCAGCTACGTGAGCGATTAAATAGTCAGCGAATGACGTAGGTAGTTGATCAAATGCAGAATATCCCATTTGAATCGCATCCCATGTGTTAATAAAATCTTTCTTACATAATTGTAAGTTAACTTGAAATTCTTCTGGTTCAAGAGATACTTCTGTTAAAGTAACTGATGAACTAGCATCGAAGTCACAGCTACCGTTAGCAATCAGAGAACCAGTTTCAACTCTCTGGATGACTTCTCTATACTTTACGTTAGGCATAACTTCAACTCCACCATCAGCTATTGTTGATGATGATAGTAACG
>Ga0163179_10000351_pt1 | contig 32777 bp, 26 predicted proteins | sample AtlANTMetagenome_FD_109643 | JGI IMG/M metagenome (GOLD analysis project Ga0163179, IMG submission 109643) | Marine eukaryotic phytoplankton communities from the Atlantic Ocean - Atlantic ANT 2 Metagenome | ecosystem: Environmental > Aquatic > Marine > Oceanic | place: North Atlantic Ocean... | reverse complement strand
CGAACAAGATGAAGAAATGCCGTTTGTGTTCAAAATCACTGCACCATTTGCTAGGATGAAGATAAGATCATTAGGATTTGATCGGAGAAAAAGGGAAACCAAAATCTACGAGTATGCAATTCATAGATACTACATGGATTTCATTGAGATAATGGTGGCGTTAACCATCATTGTTTGTCGAGTTTACCTTGCCTACGATTTCGGACAACCATTTAGTGGGTCTGTTCCTTTGAATGGTAGCGATGTGTTTGTTTTTCTATTAACAATTAGTACATTATCGAAAAATTGGACATTAATGTCAGACTACAGAAAAAATGTTGTTGAGAGAATTGAAATTGCGGCAAAACAAAGATGAGTACTTTTGTTGGTTGAGCCATGTTTTACCCTTAGCCACTTTATTGTTCATCTCTGAGGCGTAAGCCTAGATAGAAACCAATCGTGTTGACGACTAAATCTGAAATCTTGTTATCCCAAGTTTCGTTGACAAATTCGAAGGGCAGATACAATTCCAAGATTTCCCATCCAATGGACAGCGCGAAGAAGACATACCAGTTTGTCAATAGAAAACGACCCACAAAGGTCCACTGTACAAAGTGACCCACTGACCAAAGGTTGAGGATATTCATGTCAATCACGATTAGACACGACGTCGAAGTTTTTCCATCAAGCCATCCGCTTCACCAAGAGCATACAGCGTATCTTCCAATCGTCCTTCATTGTAGGCTGAATCCGCATTTCCAACAGCCTTCTCGCAGGCAGCACGTTCTCCATCGATGGCTTTGATTCCAGCAGCTTCCAATTTCTTGCGTAGTTTAGACCATTCATCTTGGACATAGGTCAACAATTCGTTTGCATCGCCACTGGCAGCTTCCAATGCGTCCAAGTCGGAAGTGAGTCTATCCAACAGAGCGGCAGCATGAGACCATGATTTGCGCTTGGATGCGGCGGCCACATCCTTGAGCCGTTCCTGCCATGCGTCTTCATCAACATGACCTTCCCAGCGTTTCTGGATGTTTTTCTTTTGACGTAAAGCTCGTTGTACATCACCCATGGCTTCTCGCTCTTTTCTCACTTCACGAATGATTCCATCAGAAACACCGCGTGCCAAACTGAATTCACCTTGGTCTAGATGTTGCTTGGCATTCTCTAGTCGCTTGTTCCATAGTTTGAGATCCAGTCCCTCGCTCTCTTCCATGACTTGAACCGCTTCAATGTAGGCCTCTTCTGCTCCTTCGCTGGCCTCACCAAGATTGGCGACATGATCTGGAATCGTGGTTGCAATTTCCAAAGCCAAGACACAATCTTCCTTTGCCAATGCTTCTTTGGCTTGAAGAAGCAAGTCATGTAATTGCTGATGTTGACTTCCATCCAGTGTTGAAATCAATTGACTTGATTCAGCAATTTGATTTTCAGCTGCAGCCCAATGTTGGATGATATTTAGTGCCAATTTCTTTGCCCGACGATACAGCATTTCCGCCTCACGTAAACTGCCCAAATCACGCTCACGATCTCCAGCGTTCAAACTACGTAGTGGTTTCTTTGCGGTTGGTGCGATTTCCGATGCCTGCTCGACAGCATCTGCACAGACCTGGCGAATTTCTGTGATGTCATCGGCCAATGCCAAAGTTCGCTCGATGTCTTCTTCTGCTTGTGCTAGAATGCTGAAACCGAGTTCGGGATCTTTGTATCCAATATCAGATGCATTGCGACACAGGCTTGAAGCCTGATCTAAACTCACGCCTTGCGCTTGCAAATTGAGAATTCGAACCTCCAAAGCATCGAGGGTACGGCCGAAACGTTTCCTCTCGGCTCGATCTAAATCACCACTAAACAAATCTTGGATAACAAGCAAACCGGATACACTGAGAATCAGAGCTCCGACAATCATTGGGTTCGATTCTGGATTGGATGAAAGCAAGATGGCTCCACCGATGGTCAAACCCCCCAATGTCATGATGCCACGAAATCGCTGTGCATCCAAACTCCCGCGAAGATATTCTCGAGAGGTGAATAAGCAACCTGCAGAGACGACGAACATCAACAGGTGTCCTACCAGCACACTTCCTTCGGTACTGAAGCAATCGGTTCCCAATATGGCAATGGCTGGCCATGAGAGGCTACCTGCAGCCCCAAGCCGCCCTCGCGCGCGTGCATCGGGTTCGACCAAATCTTGTAGCAGCAATGCTGAGGCTAGTAATAGGCCGACTGGACCGAGTCGATTGAAGATTGCAATTGATTCATTGTTGAGCGCAGGCCACATGTACCAAGCCGCACTTGCGATGGTCGCGAATGCGCAAAAAAGTGCGAGACTAGACACCTTTCCCCTTTGCAACGCAATCTCCGCATCAATTCGAGTGGAGGGTGAATCAAGGTTGTCCATCGCCTCCGGCGATGAAGTCACCCCCTATGATAGATGCCCCATCAGGCATCCTCTTGTCCACTTTGTTTCTTGAGTCGCCAAAGGGCGATGAAACCAATCAACGGCGGGAGCATTAACAAGATCCACATCAGCGGTGTCATCTCTGAAGAAATAATAAAATCAGTCTGGAATTCTTCACTTGTGTTGTCATCAAACTCAATCCGTATGTTGACATCACCTACCGCCCATTCGGTCACAGATAAGCGGTGCGTCATGTTACCGGGGCCATCGACGGTTGCTTGTACCGCGATGAATTCTGAAGTGCAATCTTCAAGATAACACAGTCGGAAAATAGTCACACCTTGACCAGTATTCTCCAAGGTGATATCGAGTGCTCCAGGTTCACCAGGGCCTCCGGTACCTATTTTCACTACTTCAGAAATTTGTAAGAATCCATCCATGGGGGGTTCGACAACGAATAGCATCGAGTGGGTGCCCTTGTTGCCAGAAGAATCGGTCGCATTGACCACCAGAATATGGCGTCCAGCTGGGAGTGAGGGTAATGTAAACGATTCAACCTCACTCCAAGATTGTCCTACATCCAATGGCTCATCATTCAACTCAACCGACCAAGTAAGTTGTTCGATGGCGTCGATATCATCCCATGATTCTTCCAAACTGACATCAATCGGAGACCCACCCTCAATTGGGAGGTTGAGTTGTCCGTAGTAATTCCCATCAACAGACAAAGCCGGACGTGGATTGGGGTTGGTTCGGTCCGTGACCAGAACATCCCATGATTGCGTTGCATGATTCCCGGCAGCATCGACCAACTCCAGTTCTAGAGAATACATCGTGAGTGGTTTGGCCTGGTGTCGATCTTCGATGGTCAGATGCTGCCCATTGATGTGCGGGCCTTGAACAAACATATCGTTCCATGCATGATTTCCAATTCCCAACTGAATCCAACCATTGCTCTTGTTCGAAGTCCATCGAATGTCGACTGGAGGTGCTGAATCATCACCTGCTTGCGTAGAGCCTGATAGAACAGCCCCTGATGGGATTGAAATAGTCTGTTGACCAACATCGACAACAACAGGTTCTTCATCAACTAAGTGCATGAACTCCATCTGTAAATTGCGTGTCGGTTGAATGCCATCGATGTATAACTCTTGACTATGATTGGTCATCAATCCCTGAGGGTCATTGCACTCCAGAGTTAGGTTGACCCAAGCGCTGTAGTCGAGGTTTAGGAACATTGGATCAATGGTTACATTGGATGCATTTTCATCAAACAGAGTAGTATTTTCGGATTGTAGAATAAATCGACTTTGGGGGGTGACAATCGATGTATCAGAACAACTGGATTCAATGGTAGTAGATTGTGCATAAGGTAGCCATGGAAGTTGTCGATCATCTGCATACCAGGAAGCAGTTGGAGCCATGTTTGTACCCAAAGCGATGGTAATATTACCGGTGACGTCAATCGCACCACGATGAACGACAAAGTCATCCGGCATACCAGAGATGTGTTCACTTTGAGGGGAGTATCGAATCTCGTGTGGAGTAGGCAAAGTGATGCGTAAGTCGGTGTGATCCGACAAATCTCCGACAATTGGAATCCAAAGTAATCGTGTTGAGCGACTGTCCGCGATTCCTGACAGATTGGCCTCGATATCCCAGCCCCATGAGTCATTGTCAACTTGAGGAGTGACAATTGGAGTACCTACCATGTCGACTTTGTCATATGCGCAACATCCGATTTCAGAATGATTGGAAAGCCATTCAGAAAAGAGCGATGTATTTCCAGAAAAATCACTTGTAATTTGATGCGCAATCCCCAAATGTGAATCTGACAAATCAGGGTGCCCAAGCGTATTTGGAATCGAAATTGTCGATGACCAAGTTGCATTCAGAGACGTGGCTTGATCGATGGGTCCCAGCAAATCGAGGTGTGCCTGACCAGAAACGCTTCTTGGATTTTCAATGACTTGTTCAAGGAAATTTGAGGCATTCGTGTTCTGATTGAATGACAGAGGGTAATCCTGAGGAATACCATCTATCAATCGAACCAAACTCCAATTCCCATTGGGCAAGTGAATGTCAATGGGTTGGTCAGGGTTGATACTCGTTAGATTTCCGGATTCATCCCATAGTAGGACAGCTCCGGGAGGGCCTTCACTCCACAGGTGAATTGTTTCCGTTTCAGCACCAATCGTGGGAATGGGTGCTAACAATAAAAATACGACAATGAATAACGCCCTGCGCATTTCTTCACCTCATATTCGTGAGCCGTCATCGAAGATAATCGTCGAACCATCCGTGTCCATCACAAGTGGGATGACTTTGTATGAATCCTCCAATTTGGATTGGATTTCTGGAGGACCTTGGAACAAAAAGAATCCACCGCCACCAGCACCAAGCAATTTCCCACCAGAGGTGCCCAATTGCATCACAGTTGAATACAACTCATCCAGTGCATCTCCAGTAATACCATCAACAAGAGAACGCTTGATTTGCCAAGATGCGTCCAACAATTGGCCGACATCGGTATGGTTTCCAGTTTCGAGTGCCGCACGAACTTCTACAGCCTGTTGGCGAAGAGTATCTAAATCCGTACGTTTTTTTCCTGACGAAGCGGATTGCTTGGCCAAGATATCACTTGCTTTTCTTGTGATCCCTGTGTAGACCAAGAAATAGTTGGATGCCAAATCTCCAGAATCGATTTCGATAGGTGTCACGATAACAGAATCATCGGGCATGAATGCAATTTGATTGGATCCTCCAAATGCAGCTGCATACTGATCTTGTCTTCCAATAGGTTGAGCCAAGATGTCCATTTCAATCTGGCAGGCTTCATCGGCTAATTGAGCAGCATCGGGATTACGTCCAGCAAAAGTGTGTAGGGCATTCAACAACCCTACGGTCAATGCTGAAGATGAGCCCAAACCTGTCCCACGTGAAGGGATATCAGCAATGGTTGTAATTTCGACGCTTTGAGTCACACCAGTAATCCGCATTGCCTCGCGAACTAGTTCATGTTCGAGTTCTTCAAAATCATTGACTATCTCAGTCTTTGAATAACTAACGCGGACACTACTGTCGAAACGCTTGTTGACCGTAACATGGATGTGCTTTGCCAGTGCCATTGAAGTGACTAAGCCCCCATTTTCACTGTCCATGTAATATGCCGGTAGATCGGTTCCACCACCACAAAACGAGACGCGAACTGGGGTCCGACTGATAATCATCGATTTCGCGGACCCTGCATGCCCCCTTCAAGCCCTCGGCTTCCGATTCCTATGGAATCGACATGTTCGATGACCCCAATGAATAAGTTCGTGGGTCTGTCAAGGGGTGTCGGCGGACAGGATGGACGGCGACCTCATTACCATGGATAACTTGACGAATGAAGAGATTGTTTCTCTACTTGATGATGCTGAAAGACTACTTCCAGTAGCTCATGGTGAAGAGTTTCTCCCACTACTTCAGGGGAAAATTTTGGCCAACATGTTCTTTGAACCGAGTACTCGTACTAGAATGTCATTTGAGACCGCAATGAAGCGCTTAGGAGGGAATGTAGTCAACCTCGGCGATGTCAAATCCTCATCTGCAGTTAAGGGTGAGACATTGTATGATACCATGCGAATGGTCGACGGATACTGCGATATAGCCGCACTCCGCCATCCTCAGCAAGGAGCAGCTCAGTACGCTGCAGATGCTTGTGGCATTCCAATCATGAACGGAGGTGATGGAGCAGGTCACCACCCAACTCAGACTTTACTCGACTTGTTCACAATCAGACAATCTCACGGTCGTTTGGATGGTCTTAAGGTTGCGCTGGTTGGAGATTTACGATACGGACGGACAGTTCACAGCCTTTCCCATGCCTTGGCAAGATTCGATTGTGAGTTGATTTTTATTTCTCCAACCCAACTTTCGATGCCTACCGATATAGTCTCAGATTTAACAGAATCAGGTGCTAAGATAACTGAAACATCGGATCTGTATAGTGCAATTCCGGATGCCGATGTCATCTACATGACGCGGATTCAGAAGGAACGGTTCCCAGATGATGATGAATATGAGAAGGTTGCTGGAATCTACAAACTCACGGTTGCGGATTTGGCCGGAGCTAAAGGCGAAATGATTGTCATGCATCCATTGCCACGAGTGAATGAAATATCCCCCGATGTCGATAAAAGTCGACATGCTCGATACTTTGAGCAGGCATTCAATGGAGTCGTGGCCAGAATGGCTCTCATGTGCAAATTATTGGATGTTGAAGTACCAGGAGGTGCTGCCTAATGTCTACAGGAGAAATGCGGCGAGTTACAGCAATCAAAAATGGGACTGTCATCGACCATATTCCTGCGGGCTCCGCCCTCTCTGTGTTACGAATGCTGGGAATATCTGACGACCGTGCATCACCCATCAGTTTGGTGATGAATGTTCCATCATCTAAGCATGGTAGGAAGGATATCATCAAGGTTGAAGACCGGGAATTAACCCAAGATGAGTTAGACCGCCTCGCTCTGATTGCACCCAAGGCCAGTGTTGCCATAATCCGCTCATATTCCGTTGCCGAAAAACGTGAAGTTACTATTGGAACTGAATTGGTGAATGTTGCAAGATGCACATATTCGAATTGTATCACCAACAATTCTCGTGAGCCCTTAGACCATCGTCTTAACGTCGTTAAGGTCGATCCACTGGAATTGCGCTGCAGATATTGTGGCCGATCACAAAATATGAAAGAATTGATCAACAATTTGATTTGATTAAACTTCAGCCAACCATTGCTGAAAGATACATGCTTGACAGATTCGTTGACTTGAGGGCGAACCGCATTGCTCGCACTCAGTCGCTTGACCAGCTTTCCATGATGAAGGTGGTTTTTCAGCCGAAGCCCATAGTTCACGAATAGCATCCATCGAATGGACCAAACCATGCATTGTACCAGGATTGGCAGCTTCCATTTCAGCCAGATAAGCACGGTGCTTTTGACGCAGTGCACCAGGTGCATGAGGGCAATCATCATGATGGATTGGAAGTTTTTCACCAATCGCATAGGCATGAATTTCACGCTCAGGGACCCATCGCAATGGTACGATTCTCGGGGGTAATCCTTCGATTGGAATAGAGGTATGTGGGGCCAATCGGATGATTCTCTCCATCTCACCCTTGCCCAAATTCATCAGCACAGATTGTGCGGTATCATCGAGATTGTGTCCCAGTGCCATCCAGCGAGCACCTACTCGTTCTGCAAGAGCATTGAGGCCTTGGCGTCGAAAGACACCACAGTACGAGCATGGCTTCATTCCTCTTGCAGCCTTGTGATTTTCAGCCATCAAAGGCATCGATTTCACTACGGCATCCATTCGCTCAAAACCCAATTCTGGATAGCTGATAGTCTCAAATCGTAATTCATGAGATTCAGCCAACTCTCTAGCACAATCGATGGAGGGTGATCGATAACCATCAATGCCCTCATCTACACAACCGCAAACCAGTTCGACATCACGTCTTGCACCCACAATTTTGACCATCATGTCTAACAAAACAGCAGAATCCTTTCCACCGGAAATACAGACCAAAATTACGGCAGGTTTTCCTGAATCATCTCTAGCATCGGAGGGTAAATCCAATTGATTTCTAAGAGTCTTTGATACACGTTTACGGATAGATTTTGCAAGACATGGTTGGCACAAATGTTGACCGCTGTAGATTTGATGTATAACAGCAGGGAGGTTACACTGACTGCAAGATTGCACATCCAACGAAGGTGACACAGTGTTCCGAAGGGGTGCCTCTCTTCAACCCAACCGTTTGTGTAATGAAAAAAAATCAATTGGAAATTTGAATTTTCAATTGTGATTTTTTTTGATATCAATCAGCACCTAACCACTGTATTTAGTCGCCAAAATGCATACTGAAAAAGAAGAAAAAACGCATCATTTCCTATTTTTCAGTTGGCGAATCAAATTCACTGCCCAAACGGCCCCCTTAGGGGCCGCCATGGGGCAAGTTCTTGAAGTCGTATTGAACCTCGATGATTTCCGAGGACGACCATGTTGACACGTTTGCTCTCAAATATTGAAGGTGTCACAGCCTGCTTAATGTCCAGAGATGGAGAAATTGTAGGTGGCGATGGAGAGGGGAATATCACCCTATATCATCAGGCCATGAAGATGGCATCAGATTTGAAAATTGGATCCATCGAAGAAATCTGGTTTGAGGGCAATTCAACAACTGTAGTAGCCACGATTCGAGGTGGCTCCAGTCTATGGCTCACGAGCAACGAGCTCCCAGTAGGTCGTCTGAGTCATGAAGCCCGGGCTTTGCGACCAATTATCGAAGATTTAATCGAGGTGTAAATATGTTCAATCTACCACCAGGAAATACAGTGGATGCTGAAGTTGATTTGAGTGTCGGCCAAAATCAGATGCCGTTTGAAACGGGTGTGATTTCTCACTACAAGCCGAGAGCAAAAACTGCTTGTGCACATCGTTTGGTCTTTGGTGGTCGAGTGGTAGGATGGCTTGCAGAATCCGATGCCAAGCAGACATTTGTCACCGGTGAGGGTGGTCGCAATCGTTTGTTGGAATTATCAGATGCTCACGAACTTAGTTCTAGGGGCGCAACTTGGACAGCAAGCCAGTTCACCGAGATCGCCCGAAGAATTCCTGAAGCGTTCTCAGACCCTTCAGATGTTGCCGCGTTACTCGCTCAGGGCGCAGCCGCCCTACCCATTGACACCGTTGATCTCGCATTGTTGGTCGATCGTCTCATTGAATCTGATGAAGTCATGGGCGCTTTGGCATTTGAGGACGGCGTGGTCATTCACTCAAATGGGAACTTACCATCAACACCCGAGGAACTGGCCACATTGGGCCAGGAGCATCTACGAGGAATTTCGGCAAAATTCACTCAAGCTGAATCACTTTCTGCCAATCTTCGTCTTGAAGGAGGCCAACTCATGCTTACTGAAGCAGGGCAGGCATCCGTGGCCATTTGGTGTAAACACGGCTCTGATGCTCATGCTGCCCTTGCAAATGCTGCAAGTTTGGTCGGTTCGATAGATGAAGAAATCACTGCATTTGAGGTATTACCTGAAGGATTCGTGACCAAAGAATCGAAATCGGGTATTGATCAACTCATATCTCATCTGCGAGCTGCACATGAGAACAAATTGACAGGATATCTAGAATCTGTTTCTGAGAAAGACGAATCAATATTCATCATTCTAGTGAATGGTGTTCCCAGCGGTGTCCGTGAATCAAATGATTCGACACTTGCAGATACCATTCACGCGATGACAACCTCGTCTCGTAGATTGCTTACACACCGTTTGGAGCGTCGAGCACGCTTGGGATTGACTGGTTCTACAGTAGAAGATTTTTCACTGGCACACCTGACTGATTCAATCGCCAATTGTCGCACGCGCTCTGATGATCGGAAGAAACTCGTTGGTAGTCGACTCGATGCTTTGTTCGGTTTTGATTTGGGACTAGAGGCAATGGAATCTGGTCGTTCAGCATGGAAAATGCTGGAAACAGGCTCATCTACCGCCAAACTCATGCCTGCCTCTAATGCGAAGGTTCTCACTCCTGCGAGTGGTGAATTGAAGAAGAGACTCGAGCAACTTGAACACACTCAGATATCGCTTGAGAGAGAAAAAGGTCGATTGGAGCGAGAACTTGAGGATGCCCGGGCTGCAAGGGATGACGCTCGTGAGCAAATGCATGATTTGGAATCCTCACTCAGTGAAGCCCGAGATGAGCGTAGCGAATTACATCGAGAAATCGATGATATGACCAGCAAAGTTCGGACTGCAGAATCCGGTATGGATGAAGCTGCCACGCTTTCAAATCGTCTTGCTAAACGAGTTTCAGAGCTCGAACATATGGTCGAAAAGAGAGCTGAAGAATTGGCTAGTGCATTGGGTGAGTTCGATTCACGAGAAGCGATGCTCGAAGATTTACGTGATCTCTCAAATCAAGAGGCGACAATTAAATCTGAACTCAGCTCATCGGAAACTCGTTTAGATGAAGTACGCAAGGCCATTGACCACGACGAACGTCTTCAGCGCGTCCTCACTGAACAGGTAAGCGCACAACGTGATCGCCATAGAACAGGTCAAGGCGAGCTGGATGAAGTTGAGAGAAGGATTGAAAATCAACGTTCTGAATTGGCAGATTTGGAAGCCGAGGGACATGCACATCGTCGTTTAATGGAAGAAGAGCGAGGCCGAATTTTGGATTCAGAACGAAAGTCGACAATTATGCAATCTGAATTGCGTGAGATGATGGAGGAACGCCGCCTATTGTTACGCGAATTGGGTGATTTGGATGCCAGAAAGGCGCAATCTGAAACAGAATTACGAATGCTGTTGGAGCAGGCAGAAGATATCCAAGAAGCACATGAAATGGCTCTTCTTGATTTACAAGAAGCTGATAAGATCCGAGCCAGGTTGGCTGAAGAACCACTCGCACAAGCATTGCTCGGTGACGAAAGAGGACTCTCCAGTTTAGAGCCTGTTCTCGACCGAATGGCCAATGCACGCAGTCGAGGATACAGTATCGTTCTTCTAGACAGGGCCGTTGAGCGTGCATTGTCAATCATTCAACACAGTGTCGACGAGGTTGCCAAGACTCCACGTCATTTACTTTCATTCGAAGTGATGGAACTCTTGGAGCGTCAGGCACCTGAAACAGCTTCCACGGTCCGTGGCCTTACCCGCTGGTCAGTTCAATCACGTTTGGAGCATCAACTCGCTGAAACCGTACAACATGTGGTCATTGACTTGGAAGGATTGCTTGATGAGTATGAACGCTCAGTCACTATGCTGGCCCAACTGCAAGAGGTCTTGCGTGGTCTTGTTGATTTAGGGTTGCCATCGGAGGATATCAAGCCACTTGAGCGATTCAGTCACATGCCAGAGGCTCTTCCCTATATTTCGGTTGAAGCTCGCAGATTGATTCAGCGTTCTCTAGATGAAATTTATCTTGATGCAGATCGAAGAACTGCTGGTGATGCAGTCGGTTTAGCCGAAACAGTCGAAGTACTGGAGTCGCTTCTACGCCGTCTAGATGTTGCCGGGTTAACCGGGGAAGAACCCGTCGGAGTGCTTTGGTCATTCCAGCGATCGGGTAGTCTCCCCTTCGAGGTTGATGGTTTGGCTAGACACGAACGCCCTGAAATCAACTCAGAGGCCGTTCGTCACATGAATCCAATCGAAGATATTGCAGAAGAAACATCTGCAACATCGTCAGTGATTGCACCAAGTGCACCGACTGCTGCACCGACCCCTGAGTCCAGCTCAGCACCGGCATCAAATTCAACTTGGCAACCGATTGAACCACCTTCGGAATCTGATGGTGTAGACATTTCTGCACGAATCTCTGCAGGATTGACACCGGCCGATGTTGCTGGAGATGCTGACGAGGTGTCATTAATGGCCAATATTGATGTTGCTTTATCTGAGGTTGACTCAGCTGCTAGAACCAGGGATGGAACTGAAAATGGTATCACTCCACCTAGTGATCCTGCACGTAGAGATGCACTTGATGATCTTGAACGTGAACTTTCAGACTTGGATATGTAGGTGGGTTCATGCGTGAACAAGGGTCAACTGTAACCCTTCTAAACCGAGTAGAATCTCATGGTCAAAAATTCCCTTGGTTCCTAGAGAAATTGATTTTCTTGCTCGCTATCCTCGGTGTACTTTTGTTGGGGCAATGGATGTGGATTGAATCGGGTTGGGAGCCATTCATGTTGTGGCCGATGACAATCTGTGGGCTCCCTTTGTTAGCTGTGTTCAGTGCAGAATCTCTCTCACGAGTAATCCAAGCCTTCCACATTCGTGGTGTCAAGTGATTATGGGTTTGTTTTCACCCGACTGAGTGCTGATTCGATCAACCCAGAAACTCTCTGCCAAGGAACGATGTAACGAAGACCTGCGACAAATGTCAGGAATAGCATGGCTGAAATGACTTTACCATAAGTCAAGCGAAGCTCGAGAGATTCCTTGACTTGCCCACTCCATTGTCCCGAGCCAGTCCATCCGACGACGTCAATAATCAAATCATCAAACTTCAAAGCGAGCATGGTGACAAATGCAACAGCAAAAACGACCACAACAGTGTGTTGCATGTGAGTGTTCAGGATACTTTGGAATTGCCTGACATATTCAGGATCTTTTTTACACGATTCTGGTAACCTGAACGCATATTCCAAGAAGCGGATGGTGGCATGAGCGGTTTCAGAGAAAACCATCAGCAATATTGCAACTAACAACAATTCCCATACCTGTCCTGATATCAATCCTCCCAGAGTATCAGCTTCACCAATTTGGGTGGGCAATGGGTTCAATCCGGGGGCGTTTGGATTTGAAGCACTAGACAGTTGACTTACCACACCTTCGTAAGAAAGAAGGGCATATATTCCTAAGAAAATAAGCATGTAAGCCATCGACCAATTGACCATTCGTTTTGACAATCCCCAAACACCCATCAGCCCAAATAGGATTGGTGCAAGGAATAATAGCATAATCAGGACCTGAATGTACACTGATAATGGCCAAACCAGGTGATTGGCATGATTCATCGAATCATCTGCATTCCCAAATGGCAGATATAGTTCAAAGTTGACAATCATACCGAATGTCCAAGTTAGCAAGAACATCCCTGCCAAGAAAAGAATCATGGCTCCAAGCAAGCCTAACGTAATTTTTCGCCGTCTAGCAGGAGGTTGGAAATTGAGAGCAACCCAGGCCCCCGCAATAGCCATACTGAGTAGAATTGGTACGTAATATCGCCCATCACCTTGATTCCCTTGTCCAGTAACCCAGTCGGGCAACGGTAGACCATCCAAGCCTCCACCATCTGTGAGTGTGGCTTCGATTTCACCCAAAGTCAAAGTATGATCCAGTGCAGGGCACCAAGCACCACTCGCAACATAATCAGGGTGACAATGTCCAAAAACGCGTGTCATGGTGAGGAATAACCAAATCAGTGCGAAAGAGGCTACCAATTGAAGGCAAACAACACGCCACTCTTTACGCAAGACGCGTAAATGTAGGCTGGTGATACCTTCTTCTTGTTGTGCAACATCATCCGCCATCATTTCACCTCCTTACATTTTCACCTGCAATAATGCCTGACTCAATTCGACATCAGGCATCCAATCGATGACGCGAGCTCCGTAACCTGCAACCGCAGACAGTCGGTTTTGTCGTTCAAGTTTCATGACTTCATACGACATTCGAGGAATACGACTGACCAATCGTTCGTAATCGATACTTGATGGGCTTAGAATCACGACTTCGTGACCACGACCGGCCAAATCACGAATCGCATGAGGTACCGTTCCATCGCCCTCTAAACTTGAAATCACAAAGACCGGGCTTCCACGACTGAATCTGGGCGCAAGCGAATTGGTCACAGCCTGCAAAGGCATGTCCCCCTTAGGAGCTACACCTGCAAGGCTTGAAAGGACCTTGAAGTACTGCTTGTCACCACCGTCAGCGGGCAGATAAGACAACTTATCATCATACACTGCAAGAGCGATTGAGTCTCTTCGCTTGATGAAATACGAAGCCAGGCTTGCAGCGGCGACGGTTCCCATTTCTAGTGGATTTTTCAATACGGTTCCAATTCTGCTGATGTCTCTAGAGTCAAGTAAGATGAATACGTCTGTGACAGCATCTCGACATTTTTCATTCACCATCATGATCCCGGTTCGAGCAAAAGCCTTCCAGTTGATGATTTTGAAGGGGTCGCCAGGAACATACTCTCTCAGTGAATAGAATTCTGAACCAGGACCAGGTGTTCGCAATGTCATCGCACCAGTATACATCTTTGGTGTTCGACTACGAATCATTGCTTCTTCTATTTCACGAACCTGTGGGAATACAATCAAACCCGAACGGTGGTCGATGTACATCTCTTGGCTGAACAGGTTGAACGTATTTCGATAGCGAACGGAGACGGGGCCGAAAGAGTAGTGGCCTCGAAGTGGGCAACGCAACACGTAGCGAATCCTTGTCGTTTCACCGGGTCCCAAATTCACGCGCATGTAGTTGAGGCCGCTACGCAATTTCATCTCATGGGGGACGTTATCGAAAACCTCGAGTTGCTGTGTACGTCTAAACGAACTATTCGTAATGGCCAGTTCAACATACAGATCATCGCCTTTGTACAGGTTGTCTGCAGACAATGTACGGACAACTTCCAATTGTCCGTGTCCGACAACCCACGAATTGATGGCCAGGAATGCAATAAACAGAAGACCTAGAATCATCAGTTGGAAATTGGCAATCATCATCCCAATCAATACCAATGAGATTCCTGAGGTTAGGAGCAGTGCTGCTTTTCGTGTCCACATTTCATCTCACCTCCTTACTTACGTCCCCACATTTTGACACGCTTGACCACAGCCACAAGTTGTTCTAAGCTGTAATTGCGGTCTTCAAATACAAATTTGATGAGTACCGGGTCCCCAATCATTTTCTGTAATTCACGAGCAGGCAAAGCATCAAATTCGTCTCTAGTAAGGGAATTGAGGTTCCTCACCCTAGACAATAACACCTGTTTGACCTTGTTGGGTCGTTGATAATATCCGTAGCGTCTAGCATCACCAAAACCGTAGTAGATAATACTGAAAACATGTCTCCACGGCTCTGGATCAACCTTCTTGATAATCACAGCCTCAAAGGTCACGAATAGGGCCAAGAAAAGGAAAAGCATGGCCATCCAATCATTGGTGAAATAGACGAGAATATAGTAAATTAGACTGTAGGTATCACTCAATGCATTGGTTTGCTGGTGGCGACTTTCGTCAAAAATAACCTGTTTTCCCAACGCTGAAGTACCATTTTCATCGGTCGTATGCATGAGGAGCGCTTCTGCGACGATGTCAAGCACCCATCTTCGATTATCATTATTGGGCATGATGTTTCCATTCAATGCACCATACAGCTCATCGTTCGTGTTCTCCCAATCGTAAATTGCATTCATCAGTGTGGAGCCATCACTGACGAAGATTGCCCGGCCCATTGGTGTTCCACCAGGCTCTTCTTCACAGTCTCGCTTTTCGCAGACTTTGATAGCCATGGTGAACGGCCCCGCTTCATCACTCTCGATGCCCCCACCTTCGAATCCAACGTCACCTTGACCATCATCGTTGGTATCAAGATACGAATCCTGGCTGGAGCGACCCCAAGCGTAAGCATTGTCTGAATTAGACTCAGCAGAATCTTTGTCGAATGCTGAAGGTGTATTGAGTAAGACGTTGTAATTGGTACTGAAATTCCAGAATTGTCCCCCTTCTGCATTTGTCTCCAAATGATGTGCACACAGACCGGCTTCAGCAAAAGTCGGAACTGTACCATCGGGTGCACCATCTATTCGGTCAAGACGATCGATGACTCCATCATTGTCAGCATCAGCGAAGCAGGGGTGGTTTGAAGAACGGTCGGTGCCAGTATAGTCGTAGGGATTGGATGAATTCATCCAGACGTATTCGTATCCCAATTCCCGTGCCCATGCTTCTTCATCGTACAATTGATGACCACTGTATCCCAAGTCAAACTTATCTGCAAGACCCGCTGAATAACCAAAGTCATCCATCACGAGCAACGTCCCTCCAGAGGCGACATACTCGATAATGGCATCAATCTCAGTCGTGGTGTAGCCTTCAGATTCGCTGAATTGAATTACATCTGCATCGCCAGTAAATCGAGGCAAAGAAATCGTATCTTGTTCAACTCCCGTTACGATGAACATAGTATCTTCTGGATTCTCAATTTCTCCCAACAATACTGGACTAGAAATCATACTCGTTGTGTCTACACCCATGCCTTTCAAGTCGCTCCTGAATGCAGACAAGTCATCCCAATCGTCATCGTATGCTGACAGGTGTGGATTACTCGTGACTAGGTATGAACTCACGATGCTGAGCAGAAGAAGTCCTAGCACAGCGTAGAACGCAACCATCAATCCTAGTCGTCGCGTTTTCCGCGATTTTAGCACAGCATTGATGTCTACTGAGCCAATTTTCATGTTGGACTTCCCCCCACATCCATAGGATGTGCAGTAACGAGACGCTTAACTAAGCCTTAAGACGGTTTGGGGGTGATGGGTGAGGTTGTATCAAGTCATAATCATACTCAACGACTCAAATGTACATCCTCATCAATTCTTGAGACTTCTTCAGTTGGAATCACCAGGTGCTCACCAAATGTGGGCCATGGTAGCAGTTTCGGATCAAGCCCATGATCTAAATCTAGCAACAATCCGAGCACCTCGCCACCAATATCATCGATGAATAAATCGACAATGGTTCCGAGTAAGTCTCCGCGACTATCAACCACTCTTCTACCAGACAATTCTGCAGAGAAAGCTGCCGGCATTCATTCACCTCATACACTCTCGATGCCCATCAAAGTGTCCGACTTCCGACGAATACTCTCAAGTCCACTGGTTAATACAGCCTCCAACTTTGAATAATATTCAATCATTTCAGGAGTGATGGTTGGACGCACACGATCAATCGCCTGCTCGAAGTGTTTCTTCGATACAGATTTCTTCTCAGCACGCATAGCAATGAGTGCAGCCTCACGACAGACAGCTTCGACATCTGCACCAGTAAAGTTCTGCATTTTCTCAGCCAAACTATCCAAATTGAACTTACCTAAGGGCATGTCTCTTGCATGAATTTGAATGATTTTCTTGAGGCTGGCATTGTCTGGCGGAGGTATATGCATCACACGCTCAAATCTGCCGCTGCGAAGTAGAGCAGGGTCGATCATCTCGGGTCGGTTGGTAGCAGCGATGACAATGACACCTTCCATTGATTCTACACCATCCATACTGGAAAGCATTTGGTTAACAACTCGATTTGAGACATCGCTACCTTCACCTGAGTTTGCAGTTCTTGCCCCTGCAATTGACTCAAATTCATCCAAGAAGATGATACTGGGACTGGCTTGTTTCGCCTTTTTGAAGACTTCACGGATTGCCTTTTCAGATTCTCCAACCCACTTGGAAATCAATTCTGGGCCCTTAACTGTGATGAAGTTCGCTTTCGCTTCATTAGCAATCGCCTTCGCAATGAGTGTTTTCCCGGTACCAGGGGCACCGAACAGTACGATGCCACGGGGTGGTTTTATGCCGAAGTGCTCGAATCGATCTGGCATTGTCAATGGCCACTCAACACTCTCTTTGAGACGCTCTTTGACCTCTTCCAAGCCACCAACATCTTCCCATGATACTTCTGGGACTTCGACGTAGATTTCTCGTAGTGCACTGGGTTCAATATCACGGATTGCGAGCTTGAAATCGTTCATCTGAACCTCCATCTTCTCGAGTACTTCAGGTGGAATTTCATCTTGATCCAAATCAATTTCAGGAAGATAACGACGTAGAGCTTTCATTGCAGCCTCTCTTGTTAAACTCATAATATCCGCCCCGACAAATCCATATGAATTTTCCAAAATCCAGTCCATGTCAAAATCGTCTGAAATTGGCATTCCTCGCGTGTGGATATTCACAATCTCTCGTCGCCCATTCTTGTCGGGTACACCGATCTCCAGTTCTCGGTCAAATCGACCGGGTCGTCTCAAAGCCTGATCGATGGCATCAGGTCGGTTCGTCGCACCGATAACAACCACATTGTCCCTACCTTGCATTCCATCCATCAAAGTCAGGAGTTGCGCGACTACACGGCGCTCAACTTCGCCAGAAACATCTTCTCGCTTGGGTGCGATTGAATCTAACTCATCGACGAAGATAATTGCAGGTGCATTTGAGGCAGCCTCATCAAAAATCTCACGCAGTTGTTTTTCTGATTCCCCATAATACTTGGAGATGATTTCGGGGCCATTGATACTCGTGAAATGCGCATTGGTCTCATTCGCCACAGCCTTGGCAATCATTGTCTTGCCTGTACCGGGCGGACCGTTTAGAAGAACACCCTTCGGTGGGTCGATTCCGAGCCTACGGAAGAGAATGGGGTGCTTGAGGGGTAATTCGATCATTTCACGGACCTTCAGAAGTTGTTCACCCAATCCACCGATATCTTCGTACATGATGGAAGAGACTTCACCGGGTTCATCATCCTCGACCATTTCTTCTTTGATGACGATCTCGGTATCAGGGAGTACGCGTACGATGCCCTTGGGCTTCGTTGAGACGATTGCAAAGGGTAGTGCTTCGGCAAATAGCGTCATGCCTGGAATGAAAATTCGGTCACCTGCGACGACTGGGCGTTTGTTTAGTCCCCTTCGTGCAAAACCTTCGATACCTGATCCAAATTTGACCTTCTGCTGCTTGGCCATAACTGGACTGAGAACGAGTCGTTCGCACTCCTTGGTTTCGACCTTCTTGATGGTGACTCGATCACCGAGACTAACACCCGCATTTTTACGAATGATTCCATCGATTCGAATGACGCCAAGATTGGCATCCTCGGGCCTACATCTCCAAACGATTGCCGCGGTATTTCGCTCACCAGCGATTTCGATGACATCGCCAGGTTTCAACCCCAAATCATTGTCAAAGGGAACTCTGGCTCGGCCATGCCCCACATCGCTTGGAATCGCTTTTGCCACGCGCAGTGAGAGTGTTTTTTCTTCTTCGTCAGTCATAGTACCACCTCGACAACAATACTAGGAGATGACGTCAACCCCTAAAGCCTTGACGAAATGGTTTCTCCTCATCTCTCGGTCTGTATGGTTTGATTCTATCGCCGAGAGGCGAGCATTCATGGTGGGGATGTCACTCGACGGGATATGGCGCATGTACTCTCAACAGGTTTGGAATTTCTAGACCAGAGCAATCCGAATGGCAACCCTTGTGTGAAAGGATACAATATCATCAATGGCGAACTGAAATTGGCCAGTGACGGCTCGAGTTTCAAGTCAACTAATCCTGCATGGCTCGACGATTGCCTAGGGGAATTCCCTCTGTCTAGTGAAAGCGATGTCCATGAAGCACTCAAAGCGGCGAAGCAAGCCTTCCCTAGTTGGGCGGCAACACCCGCACCAACTCGCGGCCAAATCATTGGGAATATGGGTCGTCTACTTATGGAGCACAAAGACGACTTGGTCAGATTACAAGCACGTGAAATCGGTAAGACGCTGAAGGAGTGTGGTGGTGAGATTCAAGAAGCCATTGATACCTGTCTGTTCTTCCAATCTGAAGGCCGTCGACTTTACGGGCAAACCGTGAATTCTGAGTTGCCGGACAAGGAATTGTTCACCTATCGTCGACCATTGGGTGTTTGTGGGATTATTAACGCCTGCAATTTCCCCTCTGCGGTTCCATTCTGGAAGATGATTCCAGCAATCATGTGCGGCAACACTTGTGTGTGGAAGTCCCCACAAGATTCACCCCTCCTGTCTTTCGCCCTTGCGCGCATCATGCATGAATCAGGATTACCCAATGGAGTGATCAATCTTGTCCATGGAAAAGGTAGTGGTGCTGGACAACATTTGGTTAACGCAGTCGACAAGGGCATGGTCAACAAAATCTCGTTTACTGGTAGCACAGCTGTCGGTAAGATGATTGGTGAAGTGTGTGGCCGAAATTTGGTCTCTGCTAGCCTTGAATTGGGTGGCAAGAATCCCTTGGTCATTATGCCCAGTGCAAACCTCGAAAATGCGGTCGAAGGGGCCTATTGGGCTGGATTTGGAACCGCAGGTCAGCGCTGTACTAGCCTTGGAAATCTGATTATTCATGAGGACATTTATGATGAATTCATGTCCAAACTCATGGACAAGGTTGAGAGCACAACAATCGGAGATTCCTTGCGAAATGATGGTGTTCTGTACGGCTCGATGCTGTCGCAAAAGTATGCTGAAGATTTCCTTGCAGGTGTTAAAATGTGCGAGTCTAGTGGTGCCACCAAACTCTTTGGAAAGGGTCGAATCAGCAATGAAAACAAGCCTACAGGATTCCATGGTGATGCCTCTGAAGGTGTGTACATGTGGCCACACGTGTTCGTTGATGTAACCGAAGACATGCAATGTTTCCATGAGGAAATATTCGGTCCAGCCATTACTGTGGTTAAGGCCAAGGATTTCGACCATGCACTACATCTTGCCAATGCTTCACCGTATGGTCTTTCAAGTGCAATTTACACCAACGATCGACTCGAAGCATATCGCTTCAAGACTGGAATCAAAGCGGGAATGACCGGCATCAACAACTCAACCACTGGCGCAGAAGCACACCTACCATTTGGTGGTGTGAAAGGCTCGGGCAATGGGACCAGAGAATCTGGGATTTGGGTCATTGAGGCCTATTCCTATTGGCATGCAGTGAATGATGAATTAAGTGGGAAATTGCAATTGGCTCAGATGGATGTCGATGAGATTGAAATCGAAGAAGCGGAAGTCGATTGGAGTACTTTGGCCTGAGGGATTTGATGGAAATTACTCGAGAAGCTCTTCGTTTGGCATTGTACATCACAGGACCTCTGGTTCTAGCTTCGTATGTGGTTGGTATATCCCGAATGGATAGTCCCAATGATTTGTGGGGCGGAATCCCCGAATCATGGCGAACCCTCAACGTCACATGTATGTTCATTTCAGCAACAGGATTCCTCATCATGTGGTGGTTTTTCCTCTACAGATGGGATGCAGCAGTCGTCGAAAGTGTACAATGGCCGTGGGGTGAAGGCGACAGTGGAGGCCATTCACGATTAATGATCGCCTTCTTACTCGTCACAATTCCCTCGATGTTTTGGCTGGAACTCACCGCTCTACACATTCGTACTGATGGAAATTGGACTCAGTGGCTTGTCATGGGCAATTTGTGGGTTGTCTGTTTGGGCAATATCTTACTCGGTCTATTCGCTTGGGGTGCGCACCAGCAAGGGGCAACATCAGACACGATTTGGCCCGTAATCGGAGCGGTGATGCTCGGAATTCAGGTAATCATCAATGATGGAATTCTGTGGAATTTGAAGTATCCTTGGTGATTTTTCGCAAATTTCAGAAGATAAATCGGTATATACTGCGTGTTCATGCGCAATACATGACTGGACAACTCAGTGATGATGGAAATTACATGTGGAATGGGAACGAATGGGTCCCAGTAGAACAAGCACCTGCTGCAGCGGAACCCGCAGTCGCAGCATCTGCAGTTATGGAACCAGTCGCTGAAACACCAGCCATGGTGGAACCCGCAGTCGCAACACCAGTTGCTGCAGAACCAATGATGGGCGCACCTGCAATGGCAACACCGATGATGGCAGCCAGTGGAGGAGATTGGGCAATTCAGACCGCTGAATATGGAATGTTTTTCACCAAACTTTTGGCCTTCTTACTCAAGGTTTGTACCCTTGGTTTTGGTCTTCCATGGGCCAAGTGCATGGTCATCAACAAGTGGTGTTCGAACGTTCGAATTGATGGCAGAAGAATCCAATTCACTGGTACACCCATGGGACTATTCGGTATTTGGGTAAAAATTTGCATTCTAAGTATTGTGACGCTGACATTGTACTATTGGTTTGCCGGTTACAAGCAGGTTTCCAAGTACATTGATTCACATATCACATGGGCCTGATTGGTAACAGATTCTTCTGCTTCAAAACCACCCTCTATATACTGAACCGCGTTGTTCAGGGTATGGTAGTTACAGAAGTACCTCGTGTGGCAGTATCAGCATGTCTGCTTGGTGAACAAGTCCGTTACAATGGTGGTCATTGCAATCACCGATTGTTGCAAAGCGTGAGCAAGAACATCGAAACCATCCCCATATGTCCAGAAGTTGGAATCGGTCTTGGTACACCCAGGCCGACAATTCGCTTGGTTCACGAAGACGATAAAATCCACCTGATTGAGCCTAAGTCAGGTACCGATTACACCGACGATATGATGAGTTGGTCAGAACTTCAATCGGATTTTCTGATTAAGCAGAAAATCTCAGGTATTATCCTCAAGAAAGATTCTCCCAGTTGTGGACTAGAGCGAGTCAAAGTGTATCACAATGGCAACCCTCGAAAAGAAGGTCAGGGATTATTTGCGATGGTTTTCACGAGTATGAATCCTCAAATTCCAGCGATTGAAGAAGGTCGTCTGAATGATGCTGTACAAATGGAGAATTTCTTCGCTCGAGTTGGAATGATGCATCGTTGGTGGGAAAGAGATCAACAAGGTTGGACCATGGCGAGTCTGCAACAGTTCCACTCAGAGCACAAGTTGCTATTGCAAAGTCGTTCCCCGAATGCACCCGCAACATTGGGCCGTCTAATCAGCGACTTCTCTGGAAAACATCCACAACAGTTGGCCCTTGAGTACATCACATTGGCTCAATCTCACATGAATACAATTGTCAAGAGAAAACACGTTGCTGGAGCATTGCGTAGAGCTGCTGGTCGCCTTCCAAAGACCATCTCAGGTCGAGCACGTCAACGTGTTCATACCTGGATCGACGGATATGTTGCGGGTACTGCTCCACGAATGGCTCCTCTTGCAGTGATCGAACAAATGTTTGAAATCGCCGAACTTGAGCATTTGCCATGGAAACGACTGTTCCAACCATTTGACATGAATAGTGGCGTATTCGCAAAAATCTGAGGTGATGAATTGAACTTGGGTATTGGGGACAGAGTACTTCGTCTAATTGGCGGATGTGGCGTAGTTGTTTTTGACTACTTCTCGAGTGCTCAATGGGAATTAATCTTCCTAATCGTTGGATTGTGGACTGTAGCGACATCAGTCGTTGGCCACTGTCCCTTTTACTCTTCAGTTGGAATTAGTACCTGCAAAGTCAATTCAGCTGAACCCATAGAAAATTAATTTCTATTTTTTCCACTTGCCCAGTGCATCACGAAGGGCCGACTCAGCATCTTGGTGTTGGAACTTGTAACCGGTTTCCATCAACCTGGTAGGAATTACACGCTGACTTTCTGTTGTCAATGCGACGCCCATTTTTCCATATAGAAACCAAATTGCCAGTGGCGGTGTCGGCATAAATGCGGGTCGGCGTAGGACTCTTCCCAATGCCTTCGCAAAATGTCTTTGCTGCAATGGTTCAGGCGAAGTAATATTGTATGCTCCTTCAGTCTCTGATGACATGACAAGGTGATGCATAGCGTATATTTGGTCATCCATGGAGATCCAAGAAAACCACTGACGACCAAATCCAATTGGACCACCTGCTCCCATTTTTGCCGGAAGAAGCATTTTTTCTAGGGCACCTCCACTGGCATCGAGAACCACACCAGTCCTAGCGTGAATGGTTCGAATACCAGCCTTTCGAGCAAATTCTGCAGATTCTTCCCAGGCCAAACACGTGTCAGGGAGGAAGCCGCTACCTGGTTGACTTTCTTCAGTTAAGATTTCATCGCCACGATCTCCATACCAACCAATTGCACTGGAGACCAGGAAAACATCCGGCTTTTGTGACAAATCTGCTAAGGTTCTAGCGAGTAACTCTGTACTTTCAGTTCTACTTTTTTCAATCAGAGCCATCCTAGCTTTGGTCCATCGACGATCACCGATACCTGCTCCACCCAGATGAATCACAATATCAAAACCTTCCAGCGAAGATGCGTCGATCATACCCTCAGAGGGAGTCCACTGAATCTCGTTTTGCCCGTCCTTCGGTGCACGTCGCACCAAACGCCAAATTTCATGTCCACCAGTATCGAGAAAGGCAGCAAGTTGCCGACCAATCAGTCCTGAGGAACCAGCCAAGAGAATACGCTTTCGAGGTAGGTGGTTGAAATCGGAATGTCGTTGTAAATCACGAATTAACCGCAGCTCTCTTGCACGAAACATTCTATTCAAACGATTGCGAACATTTCTCGAGCCAAATATACGCCCCAATATTCCCATTGGGAGTTTGTATTCAACTTCATCATGAACAACGGTCCCTCCATCTTTCTCAACAAATCGATGTACGTGATGCCAAGATCGAAACGGTCCTTTCTTCATGACATCCTCAAACTTCTCAGGTGGCTCATATCCAAGATGTTCGGCGACCCAAGTCATTTTGATTGGTCCCATGGGGAATCGAAAAATTCGCTGCGCACCATTTTCCAGAGTTTCATCAGCACGTACTTCTTCAGCTACTTCCCAAGGGGGCATCAATCTTCGAAACGAACCTTTTCTCTCAAACCAGTCAAAAACATCATTTCGGGGCGATTCAGTCTGCGTTTCATATTCGTATTTCACATTTTCACCTCAGAAAAAATCGAAACCCTGCAAAGCATCTTTTGCCCAACGATTTAGATAAGGACCAACCTTTAATTTTCGAGCAGTATTTGCCGACGACATGTATCTGACCTTTCCAAAAATAGGTCGCTCAGGGCCCCAAGCGCGGTCGTGTCGACCGAGTACCCAGAAAATACCAGTGTAGGAATTCGGGTCTCTACCATCCAAGGCCCATTTGTCATTGAGGTGAATCATCCATTTTGCAGCTGTTTCAGGAGTAGGTGCCCATTCAAGAATTCGCTTTCCCCATAGCATTCTCAAATAATTGTGAATAACTCCCAAACGGGTCAATTGTCGCTGTGCAGCATTCCACAACTCATCATCGGTTTCTGCATTTTCGAGTTGTTCAAACGTATAGCTCGGGCGAGGGTCGTCACGGTGTAAATCCAAAGATTTCTTGGCCCAATCAGGAATTGAATCGATCGAAGTATGATCTTCTCTGTAATATGCAAAATTGAATCCCAATTCTCTCCAGGTGATGATTTGATCTAAGAATGTCTCAACAGGTTCTGACAATCCCCACCAGCCACTTCTAGAACCCCTTCGAGTGGTGTCTATGAAAGAGGGTTCCCAACCTTCTCGTTGTAAAACTCGAAGGATGACTTCAGTAGTAGAAATATGACCAAAGTGAAACCAAGGTGATAGACCACTAACGGCGGGTTTGATGAAATCGTTGCGATTGGTGTGGTATCGATTCAATCCTTCTTCCAAAAATCGATTCAATCGAACTAGAGCACTAGAGTGACCTCCACTGAGAGATGTCACTGCAGGAACTTCATGATTAATATTCAGCGCATTTAGCGCACTCTCTCCTATTGATCCACCTTGAGATACTCGCCATATCCATTCAAATGGCGTCAATTGGACTCCACTTGAATCTATGATTTTCTGGAACTCTTCGTCAGTAATCCACAGATTATGATTCCTAGGGATGGGGTTTGAATCTCCAATCATTTCCCAATGACTTACGAAATGGTCGTGCATGTGTCTGCGAAATGCATGGGCAGTAGGATATGCCTTATTGCCAATCGATAATGGGAGTACACCATTGCTATCGATGGCGACAAATCGCACATTTAACCTTGATTTGACCTGATTAATCACGTACCTTGGATGATAAGTCGGAAACAAATCTGTGACCACAGCACATGAATTTGAAGCGAGCTTTTCCAAAAGTCCAGCACCAGATTGTAGCGGAGTTGAAACCCATGGAATATACCTGATTTTTTCGTATTCAAACCGCTCAAGATTGTCTAGTAAACCCTGAGTCATGAAGGTGATAATACGGTCACTTGCAAATTCGTGACGGGTTGAAACTGCTTCAAACACAAGGAGTTTTTTCCCCAATTCTTTTGCAAGATTAACAGCATATTGTAGACTTGAATTAAATTCCAGACGCCGATTTGCAATCATCCAATACAATACATAATCGCCATCGAGGCAGACGGGGTGCTTGTTTAGTTGATGGACACGTTCAGCCGGCACCGGTTTCATATTGCCGCCCCCTTTTGCCCAGTGTGCAACAAATATGGGTAACTCTGAGTTGCTGATAAATCGATTTTTGGAAGGGATGAGTAATTGTTTAATCCTGATTTTGCCAATTCATGCATTGCTGTGCTGATCCAATTTAACTCATTGAGTTCATCAATACTAACGAATTTTGCATTCGAAATTTCATCGACATCGATCGCCAATGAGTGGTCGTCGGTTTGTACATGGTAGACGATGAATACGCGCGCCATTTCATTTCGAAGACATTCTCTGACTCCACAGATTCCAGTGACTGTACCAACAATTCCACATTCCTCATGCAACTCCCTTAGGACGGCACTCGCAGGTAATTCTCCAGGGTCGACATAGCCCTTGGGAAGACCCCAGCGGCCAGTATAGATGCCTTGAGCTTCCTGAACCAGTAAGATTTGTGAATTTTTGACTACAATCGCCGCGACGCCTAGGTCTAAGGATATCGGACGCATACCAATACATTCGCGCGCCTAGTTATAATACGGTGTATTTTTGCTGTATGATTTGCAACACGCCATTAAATACTACACTGGGCCAATACGAGGCATGGTCGTGACCAGAGAAGCAAAGCCCGATGAAACCGGAGATATTGATTCAGATGCATTCTTGCCAACAGAATCTGGAAATTTCCGAGTGCGCGTAACAGTCGATGATGATGGTAAGGAACATTCCTTGCTATACATGGGACTGGATTCAGATGCAGTCCCCCTAATCCGTATACATTCTGAATGTCTGACTGGTGATGCATTTGGTTCACTCAAATGTGATTGTGGGCCCCAACTCCGTCATGCAATGGACTGTATCCAGCACGAAGGATGCGGAGCTATCGTGTACCTTCGTCAAGAAGGGCGTGGAATTGGACTCCATGCCAAGATTCGTGCTTATGCTCTGCAAGATCAAGGCCTCGATACTCTGGATGCAAACCTAGCATTGGGTCTTCCTGCCGATGGCCGGAAATACGAAATCGCTGCTCAAATGCTCAAGGAGATGAACATCCACAGGGTTAGATTGCTGACCAACAATCCTGAGAAGGTCCGAGGGCTTGAGAGCAACGGTATTGAAGTTGTAGAACGCATCGCCCATATCACTGGCATCGGTAAGGACAACATCAACTACCTGAAAACCAAAGGAAAAAGAATGGGACATATACTCTGATTTACCCTACAGTTGAATTAAACTAAAGTTGCTCAAGGTGATATTATGTCGTCAACATTGATTGGTCAAAAAGCCCCTGAATTTACTCTACCTAAATCAGATGGAGAAAACTTCAGTTTGTCTGAATTGGATGGTCAATGGAAGGTCATCTTCTTCTATGCTCGCGACGGTTCTCCAACCTGTAAGCGAGGTTGCCTAAGTTTCAAGGAACAGCATGATTTGTTCCAATCCCTAACCCCTCCTGTGCAAATCATTGGCATTAGCCAAGATTCTGCCAAAGATCATGATGAGTTTAAGAAAAAGTTGGACTTGCCTTTTACTCTATTATCTGATGAAGATCGATTGATTTCCGAAGCATATGGCGTTCCACTATTTTTAGGCCGATTCCCTGCAAAATCGTCCTTTGTCATCGGCCCAGATCGCACCATTCACCACTGCTACGATTGGTTATTCAGGCCACGAAAGCATGTCGCTAAAATTCTCGACTCGTTGAGTAAGATTACAGGTAAGGTATAGACATGTCATGGGTTCAAGTTCTCCAGGATGCAGGCTTGTCTCAGCGAGAAGCCGATTCTGTTCTCATCCTATCTGCCACCAACCAAATGCGGGCAAGTGAACTTGCTAAGGAGTTGGGCACCACTCGATTGGATGCTTACAATTCATTGTCTAGACTACAAGAAATGGGTATAGTTTCGGTCTCTGCCGAACGCCCGATGAAATTCAGTTGTGACAAAATCGACAAGATTGTTCAACGCTTGATTGAGATGCAAAAACAAGCGCTCAAGCGAACCGAGAGCGGGCTCGCAGATTTGCAATCCGGGAAAAAAGAAAACTCGGGTGTTTCGTCATCAAGTAATGATGATGTATTAGGGCCAAAATTTGCAGTTTTGAAGGAACGCAGTAACATCTTCAGTCGAATCAAATCAATGGCCGAAAATTCTGAGGAGCAACTGGTTCTCTTGCTTGGTCAATTTGGGATCTTACATCTTTGTCGTTCAGAAGCTTTGGCAGAGGTCAATGCGGCCTCAAAGCGTGGTATTGTCGTCAAGGTATTGGCCCAACTGGATCGACGCACGATACGATTTTTTGGAGACTTGGATGAATCCGTCGAAATACGACATTCCGATGATGTTAGTTCATTGGGGGTGTTGAAAGATCAAGACGAAGTTATTCAATTCCTGCAGGTTGAAGAAAATCCAGTCGGTCGTGGGCGTGAAGATGCCGCATTGGTGATTGAATCCCGGTCTTTTTCCGCTACGCAATCGAATCTGGTTGATGCCATTTGGGAAGAAGCCGTTGAATTCGAAATCGCGAAAGTTCGCTTTACTGAAGAGAGAATCGTCGACCCCCTACGCCTGACGGTGGGCGAAGGTTCGTTTTTGGATAGTTTCAGAAGTGCTCTCGGCTTTGATGATCAACTTCCAGATGAAGATACTCCTTTCGATCCTCAGTCATTTTTGGCTTCAGGTTCGGAGCTCAATGAAACCCGGATGACACTGCAATCCGGCCGGTTGGAAAGTTTGAGAATCTTAGGTATTGACATCGGAGGAATCTTGAGACAAGTTGGAAACCGAATCGGCCAAGAACTGGCTTTCAGCCTACGTTCAATTGATGGTCATGTTGAATTCCTTAACGAGATGATGGACTGGTGGGAACATGCAGGATTGGGCGAAATTGACTATGAGCTTGACCCGACATTCCACGTGAAGGTTTACTTGACAAATCAGCAAAGTGAAAATGAAGATTCACTACCACTGTCTGAGTTAGATGATGGTATCATTCAAGGTGTTCTCTCGACGAGATATCCTGAAGATGGCGAAGTTGCCGTTCGTAGAGAGGATGGAGCCGAAGATGAATACAGTCGGTACCACCTGTTGTTCAGAACTGACAATTTAATCGAAATGTAGGTGTTGAAATGAGTCAAAAAAACCCAGATGTATTGATTGTTGGTGCCGGACCCGGAGGTTTGACCTCAGCAATGATGCTGGCAAAAGCCGGTGTCAGTGTGACGATTATCGAAAAATCTGATGGCGTGGGTGGACGAACCCGAGTCTTTGAAAAAGATGGATACAAGTTTGACAACGGGCCTACATTTTTCCATTACCCCGAAATTTCTGAGGAAGTATTCAAGTCACTTGGCCGTGATGTTCATGAAGAACTAAACCTCATACAGCTAGATCCAAACTATCGTCTTGTCTTTGGTTCAGGTGGAAGTTTGAATGTCACTTCAGATTTAGACAGCATGACCGAGCAAATTCGAGAATTGTGTGGTGACAAAAATGCAGATGGGTTTCAGACCTACATGAATGACAACCGGAAGAAACTCAAGTTTTCACGAAATTGCTTGAATGCTCCTTGGAGTGGTTTTACAGATTTGATTAGTCGGCGGGCTTTTCGCGTGTCCAGAGTTCTTCGACCATGGCGTAGTGTTTCCTCAGATTTGTCGAAAATTTTCCCCGACGAACGGATGCAAGTTGCCATGTCGTTTCAGACCAAATATCTCGGCATGAGTCCATTCCAGGCGCCTAGTTTGTTTACGATTCTTGCTTATCTTGAATATGAGTATGGGGTATTCCATGCCAAGGGTGGTCTGGGTACAATTACTGAACGGATGGGTGAAATCGCTCAAGAAATGGGTGTTGACATTCGACTAAACGAGGCGGTTGAAGAATTCCTCTTTGAGGGTAAAACCGTAGTTGGTGTCAAGACCAGCAAGGGCACCTACCATGCAGACCGTTTTGTCATGAACGCAGATTTCGCTACAGGCATGAAGGATTTAATCCCAGATAAATTACGGAAGCGATGGTCGAATAAGAAACTGGATAAGAAATCCTACTCTTGCTCTACTTACATGCTCTATCTTGGCATAGACAAATTGTATGATTTACCTCATCATCAAATTTACGCAGCCAAAGACTACGAAGAAAATCTTCGTGAGATTTCCAATAATGAGGTCTCTTGGGGAGATCCTTCAGTCTATGTTCAAAATGCCTGCATTACAGACCCCTCCATGGCACCTGAGGGCCATTCAACCATCTACGTATTGGTCCCAGTCAGCAATCAATGCCCGGAGATTAACTGGGATGAAATCAAGCATGAATATAGAGATGTAATTCTCAAACAAATGGAAAACCTGGGTTATCATGATCTCAAGGATCACATTGTATCAGAAACCATTGTGACACCCGATGACTGGGCATCTCGAGACATCTACAAGGGTGCAGTATTCAATCTCGCACATGGACTTGATCAAATGTTGTGGCGTCGACCCCAGAATCGGTTCGAGGAACTAGAGCGATTGTATCTCGTAGGGGGAGGGACACATCCTGGAAGTGGTTTGCCGACAATCATTGAGAGTGGCCGCATTACAGCGAAACTCATCTGTGGAGATATGGGCATCATCCCTGACTGGGAAGGTCAGGAAACTTGGTTTGATGATCTGAAAAAGCCCAAGGCGATTCGCAAGTTGGAATCTCAGTTGTCCCAGTCTTCGGCTTGATCGGTATCATAATCAAATGTGCAGCTTCCATTGCAAGTGTCATTGATGACACCCGTCAGTAGAAATGCCTCGACCATTTCATTCACTTGTAGAATCGGTCCAATTTCGTTGTGAGCCTTGCCGGCATCACCGATTGGTGGCGCTGCATTTGTTTCTGGCATGACTGCATAATTTCCATCCCAATAGACGATTGCAGAACCATTCACTGGCCCATCGACTACTTCGACTCCATATGGCATGTGCATTGAACCATTTAGGACAGGTATTCCTGCCGCACGAGCAGAGCGATCCGAAGAGAGCATTGGCACTTGTGCATCGTTCAAAGAAATTGTTGACAGAATACTGAAAGGACCGATTTGGTCACCGTACCCATTCTCTGCGAATTGTAACCACGTTTCTGCATCTGTTGCATCCCACATTTGCTGACAAACTGCAATCAGCAATGCGCGGTCATTCCGCTCAGGATATGCCTGAGATACTGCGAAACCATCTGAGAATGCGGCATAATTGGTACTTCGCTCGATGAACGTTGAGAACCCGGAACCTCCGACCCACAATGCAGCTCGATCGATATCTGGAGAGAACGCGGTAATGCTCGCACCGTAGATTCCACCCAATGAGTAACCCATGTAATTTACATCACTACTGTCAACGAGGTTGGTTCCATTGTATGTCAATTCTGCAATATCGCTACATACACCTTTGAAGGTGCGAGCAAGAGCCATTTGATTGACCAACGTTTGCTGCAATCGGTCAGATTGGTGCTCGAAATACTGAGGGTTTCCAAGGCCCATGAAAATCGTATCCATATCTGAACCAGACCATCCTGAGATGGCAGTACCTACCATGGCGACCTCATATTCTTGCATCCAACCGATGGCTGCAGAGGAAATTGCACCCCTTCCATCTCCTAGGAATCCGTGACCCCATACAACCAACGGTCCACTCTGATTCTTATCTGCGAGAACCTGGGGAATGACCAATGTGAAATCGACTTCTGCATTTTCGACAAATTGAGGAGTTCCATTGGCATCCGTACTGATGAGACTGGGTGGATTTTGCCATTCAAGGTAATGAGGTACTGTGTAGGTGCCTTTGATGAGTCTGAAGTCGTTTTCACTGTCGTCCATCCAATCCGTTTCGACACTTTCAACGTTACAAGCAATTCCATCATCACCGAGGCGCTCTAGTGCATCTGCGCGCATGGAAAGCATGGGTCCAACAATCGACTCCATTGAAGCGGTGTGGAATTGCCAAGCAGCCTTGAGATTGGTCGTATTATGTCCAGCATCCGCGATGGCTTCAATCAAATTGGCCATCGAAGTCTGACGAGATTCGACATCTGGGGCATCAGTTTCCAGTCCATCCAAGATGGCTTGGAATGCGACTGAAGGAGTCACATTCAATCCTGAAATTCCTACGCCATACGGGGTGTTGGGGTTGAGTTGCTCTAGGGTACGAATGAAGACAATGGTTCCAGTTTCATCATCAGCTCTTGCATCAGTTTCTACCCAATGAGGGACTTTTTCACCCGTCTCCAAGTTTAGTAAAATGGTTGCATGGCCACCCTCCAGCGAAGCCCCAATCGTGTGTTGATCAGCCACTCCAGTCAAATCAGGAATGGTGCTAAATGCCGTCATAATTTGTGTTGTTGGACTCATTCCATCCATGAGATTGATTGAATCGATCTGAACATTTTCTCCTTGCCCAGCAAGTGAGCCTGAGACTGGGAATGTGTTCTCGGCATAGTTGACTCGATATCCAGTCACAGTGGAATTGTCTTCGCGCAGGAAAGCATCTGACGGGAAGGGGAGCATGCAGTGAATTGGATTCAGATTGTCGCAACCGTCGGTTTGTGGTACAGAGACAATCGTTTGCAGAGGTGTGGTATCTGTTTCTTCTTCAATCACTTCAGAATCATCAATATCTTCCGTTCCCAAACAACCGGGAAGCAACAACATCAATACAAGCGTTAGAGCGACAAATCTTCTATCCATGAAGCCCGGAAAGGTGGT
>Ga0163179_10000349_pt1 | contig 32843 bp, 16 predicted proteins | sample AtlANTMetagenome_FD_109643 | JGI IMG/M metagenome (GOLD analysis project Ga0163179, IMG submission 109643) | Marine eukaryotic phytoplankton communities from the Atlantic Ocean - Atlantic ANT 2 Metagenome | ecosystem: Environmental > Aquatic > Marine > Oceanic | place: North Atlantic Ocean... | reverse complement strand
TCCTGTTAATATTGGTATAACAGAGGAAAGAAGTATTGCGTCTGTAGTTGAGCTCGTTTGCCAAAATCTAGAGTATGATGGTCCTGTTTTTTGGGATAAGTCAAAGCCAGCCGGTCAATTCAGAAAGCCAAGTAGTAATGATAAGCTTGTGTCAACTGGATGGGATCGATCTCAATATACTGCGTTTGAAGATGGACTAGAAAAGACGTGTAAATGGTTCATCGAGAATTATCCTAACGTAAGAGGAATGGAATGAAAACTGCTTTAGTGACAGGAATAACTGGTCAAGATGGGTCGTATCTCGCTGAATTGCTGCTAAGCAAAGGGTATCGTGTTGTCGGACTTAAGAGGAGAACAAGCCTGATCTCCACAGATCGTTTAGACCACATTTATAACAATCCCATGTTTTGTCTTGAGTACTATTCTTTGCATGACCCGTCTACCCTTTATAGGTTACTTGAGCAGTACGAACCAGAAGAGTTTTATAACCTTGGGGCGCAATCTCACGTGCGCGTTTCATTTGATGTACCTATAGAAACAGTAGATACTATTGCTATGGGTACTTTAAGGATTCTTGAAGCGGTTCGTTTTGTTAATAAAGATATAAAGGTCTATCAAGCTTCTTCATCAGAAATGTATGGAGATAACCCCAATTATCCGCAAGATGAAAATACAATCTTAATGCCAGCAAGTCCTTATGCTTGTGCCAAAGTATTTGCACACAACCTGTGTAGAAACTATCGTGAATCTTACGATATGCATATTTCAAGCGGTATTCTTTTTAATCATGAATCTCCTCGTAGGGGTGAAACGTTTGTTACTCGAAAGATCACGCTAGCAGCTGCAAGAATAAAGCTTGGATTGCAAGAAAAATTATTTCTAGGTAACCTTTCCGCAAAGAGAGACTGGGGATTTGCAGGTGATTATGTGGAGGCAATGTGGCTAATGCTTCAACAAGAGAAGCCAGATGATTATGTCATAGCGACCGGCGAGACACATTCTGTTCAAGAGTGGCTAGAAGAAGTATTCTCGATAGCTGGCCTTCCAATCGATGAGAATGTACAAGTAGATGAGCGTTTATTTCGTCCTCACGAAGTACCAGTACTCTTAGGAGACCCAACAAAAGCAAAAGAAAAGCTTGGGTGGGAACCTAAGACAAAGTTTTCCAACCTCGCTAGCTTAATGCACGCCTCAGATTTTAAGATGGCAACAAGCGAGCTTCAGCTAGCAGGAAAAACCCCAGAACCAGAGGCGTGGATACCTGGGCAAAAAATGAAGTTTAAGGGATAGATATGAGTACTCCGAGTCCAGAAGATATTATATTTCCAACCGGTAAGCCGCACGTTTCATTTTCTGAAGTGCGGCTGTGGAAAGAGTGCCCTCACCACCACAGACTTACGTACATTAACAAGGTCGCAAAAGATGAGCCGTCTCCTTATCTATCATACGGCTCGGCTCTTCATGATGGAATTGAAAATTTTCTCAAGACTGGAGTCATGGATAAAGAGGCTGTACTTGAGAAGTTAAAAAGTGAATGGGGTCTACACGGTTTCGATTCAGACGAGTGGATTCAGGCTCAAGCTGACCACCGAAAGTCTCAAGGTTGGAAACCAAAAGAGCATGATTATTTAGAAAAATGGTTAAAGTGGGCCGACACTTCTTTGACAGATTTACCTTTATTCTTAACAAAAGAGTTTGGAGAGTATGAAGTAATATCAGCAGAAGAGCAATTGTATGAGTATTTTCCTGGCTATGATATTTTCTTTAAGGGTTTTATCGATGCGGTGCTAAAAGTCAATATTCGTGGAAAAGAATATTATTATGTTATTGACTGGAAGACTGCTGGCGATAAAGGGTGGTACGCAAGCAAGCGTCGTGATATTTTGACATGGGCTCAAATTGCTTTATACAAGTCATTTTGGAAAAACAAAAACGAAAAAGACACAAAAGAAGTAAAGTGTGGATTTGTGCTTTTGAAACGTGGTGGAAAACCTGGCGATTCTTGCGAGTTGGTCAAAGTATCCGTCGGCCCAAAAGCTGAGGAAAATGCTTTGTCTATTTTGCGCAGTATGGTAAAGACCGTGCGCAGGGGCATTTATCTTAAAAATCGCCAATCGTGCCGGTTTTGTGAATTTAAGAATACCACTCATTGTCCTGGGTGATATACTTTAGGGCAATCTATGATATGATTATCCACGCAGATGAGGATTAGATGACAGAGCAAAAGAAGTATAAGATATTGATGCTTTCCGACCACGCTTTAAGCACATCGGGAGTAGGGTGTCAGTCGCGGTTCTTGATAGAGGGTTTACTAAAAAAGGGTTGCTGGAGTGTAAGGCAGTTTGGCGCCGCCCTGAAGCATAACAACTACGATGTTGTGCAAATAAATGAAGATTTTATTATCAAACCCATTGATGGTTTTGGCGACCCCAATATGCTAAGATTGGCATTAGCTACAGAGAAACCAGACCTACTGTTTATTTTTACTGACCCAAGATTTTTTACTTGGTTATGGGACATGGAGGAAGAGGTTCACCAAGTATGCCCAATAGCGTATTGGCATGTTTGGGATAACAGACCTACACCAGAATTTAACTCTTCGTACTACGCTGCAACTGACCTTATAAATTGCCATTCACATCCAACGTACGAAATAGTAAAAGAAAATTTTCCTGAGCGTGCTAACTTTATCCCTCATGCGCTACCAAATGATATTTTCCACCAGCTTCCCGAAAATGAGGTAGCTCAATGGCGTGAGAAGGTACTCGGGTATCAGAACAAAGATTGTTTTGTGGCATTTTGGGTAAATAGAAATGCAAAAAGAAAGCGTCCAGCAGATGTGCTTTGGGCATGGAAATTATTTTTGGAAAAAGTCCCAAATCGGGAAGATGTTATGCTTTTAATGCATACCGACCCATTTGATATGGAAGGACCAAACCTCATTGAATGTGCGAAAATGCTCGGAATAGTAGACAGAGTTACTTTTTCTAGAGAGAGAATAGAGTTTGAACAGATGAATATTCTTCACAATGTAGCTGACTGTTGTATCAACATTTCATTCGCGGAAGGCTTCGGCCTGGGAACGCTAGAAGCTATGCAGACAGGTACTCCCATCATTGCAGCAAAGACAGGTGGTTTAACAAGACAAGTCGTTGACCATCGCGATGGCACTGAGAATGGTGTCGCACTTGATATTTCACTAAAAGCGTTAGTAGGCTCTCAAAATGTACCTTACATCTACGAGGATTACGCTTCGGTAGAAGACACAGCTGATGCGCTGTTCAAGATATACAGCATGTCAAATGAAGAAAAGAAAGTCTTAAGTGATAAAGTCTTGGATTATGTTGCTAGCGAGTTTTCGATTGATAAAACCGTTGATGATTGGCACTCTACCATGCTACAGCTTGTTGAAGATTGGCATTCTGGAAAGCGTGTTGTTAATAGGTTTGAAATAAGGGAGTTATAGGGTATGGATGTTGTTATAAGAGGTCCGCTTCTTTCAATTAGTGGGTATGGTGAGCATTCTCGCCAGGTTTTTCAATGGGCAGAATCTCGTGGGTGGAACATATGTTCACATGTACTACCCTGGGGAATGAACCCTTATTTTATAAATCCCGATGCACATGGTGGGCTGATTGGTCGAATTATGACCACCACCCACCCGCTACCTGACGGCGCGCCCAAGCCAGACTTGTCACTTCAGATTCAGCTACCAAATGAATGGGACCCGGAAATAGCAAAAATAAATATTGGTATTACAGCTGGTGTTGAGACCACTATTTGCAATCCAGAGTGGGTACAAGCATGTAACAGAATGGATCATATTGTTGTTCCAAGCGAATTCACTCGAAAGATTTTTATTGATTCAGGACTTTCACCTGACCACATATCTTCTATTCCTGAAGCATTTACATGCGACTTAGCCCAGACCGAGGGTTCCATCGCGTTATCCAATAATATGCAAAATATTCCAACGAAATTCAATCTGCTTGTGTTTGGTCAGATTACAGGTCAGGACCCCGAAACCGATCGCAAAAATACGTTTTATAACATAAAGTGGCTGGCTGAAGTTTTTCAAAATGACCCAGAAGTAGGGATCATAATAAAGACGAATACAGGAAGATTGAATGTTAAAGATAGAGAGCAGTCTACTGGTATATTAAGGGAATTACTAAGTCAGGTTAGAAGAGGACCAGGTCCGCGATTTTATCTTGCTCATGGACTAATGGACGAAAGTGAAATTGCTTCGTTGTACCGCCATGAGAGTGTAAAAGCACTCGTAGCGCCAACAAGAGGTGAAGGGTGGGGATTACCAATACTCGATGCAGCAGTTTGCGGGCTGCCTGTCATAGCAACAAACTGGTCAGGACATTTAGATTTTATGAAGCAAGTTAAGTTTCTTTCGCTGGATTTCGACATGGTACCGGTACCAGCTCATAAGGTAGATAATCAGATATTTATGAATGGTGCTCAATGGGCAAATGTCAAAGAGGGACACTTCAAGTCAAGGCTGACTAAATTTAGAAAGTCTCCTGGGCCACCAACAGAGTGGGCTCAGTCTGCTGCCCCACAAATAGCTGAAGATTTTTCTTTGAAGAATATCTTTTCGATTTACAATGAAAAGCTCGCCACAGTTTTACCCACTGAGCATAAAGCTCCCATGACTTTTGGCATGCCGGGTGGGGGTAGAATTGACGGGACTTGAGACGTTATTAGCAATATCATCTTGCCTATTTTTTGCGAGTACATGCGTACTCGCATTTTATGCATATAAGTTTGGTATTACCATTTTGAAGGTGGAGGATGCTGTTGAAGAGTGTCTGGATGTTCTTGATGAAAGATATGAATCTATATCTAAGGTCTTAGAAATTCCGCTCTTTGATGATAGTCCACAGATAAGGACTGTTCATAAAGATATCAAAAAGTCAAGAGACCAAATTTTGGCTGTTGCCAATCTTTTGACCGGCGGCATTATCGAAGAAGAGGAACAATAGATGGCCAAAAGAAAGATAAGAAGGAATCCCGGCAAAAAGCGTAACATGTATTTTAACAAGGATACGCAAGCGTCAATAGAATCCTATCAGCAGTCGGATGACTCAGCTGAAAAAGAGAAGATCTATAGAAATGAGATCATGCCAGCATTCGAGCAATTGTCTGAAAGTCTTATATACGTATACGGCTTTAATTCGCCGTATGAAAGTACGGCATCGATGAAAGGGGATTGCGTTGCATTTTTGTACGAAACTATTCACAAGTGGGATCCCGCAAGAGGCACAAAGGCATTTTCTTACTTTAATGTTGTTGCAAAAAACTGGCTAATAATTCGGTGCAGAAATGCCAAGAAAAATAATCAGCGTCACGTTTCGATGAGCGATCTATCTGTGCTAAACTCTAGAGACAAAGCAAAGATTGCAGGTAGTAAGGTAGCTCCATCACCGCAAGACATATTAGAGGCAGCAGAATTACGCGATAGAATAATGGACGTAATTGATGAGATAGACGGTAGGGTGAAAAAGCCAAATGAAGTGCTCTGTGCAAAAGCGATTCGAACTGTTTTTGAAAATATCGATAATCTAGACTTCTTAAATAAGCGGGCCATCTATGTATATGTTAGAGAGATATCAGGGTTAACATCAAAGCAGCTTTCTGTTTCGATGTCTAAAATAAGAAAGCACTATAAAGAAATTGTCCATGATGATAGAATAGTCGATTTGTTATAGGGAGAAGTTATGAGCAGCAAGATTGAAGAAGCAGCAAGAGATTTTCAAAGCATAGAGAAGAAGATTGAAGAGTTTTCAGAGATGTTATCGAAAATAGAGCATGCTGATGCAAAAAAGAAGATCTTGTGGAAAGAAATCTATGAGAATGCCTCATTAGACAGACAAAACGCTCATATCTTATTTGTTGAAGCGTACACAACCATGAGTCAAGGTACGACAGAACATGCTACCCTTGGCTCAACCCTAACGAAGTATTTAGAGAGAATGAACAAATCGAATGATCAATTACTAAAGTTGGCAGAGTTGATATCAAAATCTGAAAGTGAGCATGCTGCGATAAATGCAGATGATTTATTTTCGCAGATAACAAAGGGTGAATAAATGGCACAAGGATCCGGTACCGATGCTGTAGCGCAACAGGCGAATCCAACCGCTTCAGCTCCCGCAGATGCAAATGCTACAGCAGCCCCTACCCAGATTTTTAGTAGAGCAGTTGTTGTTGAGGTTCTTTATGATCTTAGTGTCTGGACAGACGAAGACCTTGAAGAACTCAAGGCGCTTATCGATTCTCCTGATATGCTTCAAACAGCTCCTAGAAATTCTATCATCGCCAGACTAGTAACTGGAGGAGCAGACAAAAAATCTCCAGACGCGACTGAGCAGCCTACTCAAGAAGAAGTAGAAGATGCTGAAGAGAATGAAGAGTCCGTGCCTGAGGGTGAAGCCATCGGTGGTGTTGGAACGCTATGCTATCCATTCTTTCCGCCACATCTTTGTTTTCCTGTAAAGCCTGGTGAGCAAGTGTGGGTCGTTCAAGATTCTCCTGACACTCCATCCAAGGTGCAATACTGGATGTGTAGGATTCCTGAACCTGCGCATGTCGACGATGTCAATTTCACGCATGCTGACAGAAAGCTGGTTGGTGATTTAGCGCCTCCAACAACATCCGAGATGGCTGAAAATGCGCAGCAAGAAGAAGAAGTACCTGATGACTCAACATCAGTTATTGATCCAGGCACTGAACAAACTGAAGAGGGTCAGGCGATAAGCCCACTTGAGAGTGAAGATAAAGATGGCGACGGCATGGACGATCGCTTATTCGGATTTCCAAACGGCACCGGGAAAGAAGACGCATATACGCTAAAAGAAGAATTAGCTTATGAAGATTTGGTCAACGTTGCTATTGCTTATGATCAGTTTCACCGTCAGCATGTTCCACGCTTTACAAAGCGTCCTGGTGATATGGTCATCCAGGGTTCTAATAACACATTGATTTGTTTAGGTGAGCAACGCGGCTGGGGTCGACATATAGGAAGGGAGACGCTGAATCTTGCATGGGATGCAGAGTTTTCTAATGCAACATTTGATGAAGATGAAATTGAGGAAAGAAAAGAATTCCCATGGGGATCGATTGATTTAGTTGCCGGACGAGGTCGCCACGACTGGAGATTTCGGGATAAAACTGAACTACTACCTCCAATCATGACTGCCCCGAGGTGTATCAGAAACACCCCTATTCCTGAGCATCTCGGCCCAGGTAGAGAAAACTGGATAGAAACGAATAAAAACCCTCAAGCAAATGAGCAAGCAGAAGTGAATCGATTAGACGCTCCACCAGAAGGAGACCCAGATTTTGCTTATGATGCAGCCCGAGTGTGGATCAGTCACTCCGGTGAACCGGATCCGCTGTTCAATATAGATAACCCAGGGACAACCCTTCCGACTCTAATAGGGCCAGAAGATACAGAGCTCACAATTGGTGCGACAAAAGACTTTCCATCAAGCGTCGTTGCAAAAGCTGATGAGATAAGAATAATTTCAAGAAAATTAGAAGCTGATGATCCTGTTGATGGGTCACCTGAGATAAACGGCTCTATAAGAATTATTAAGCAAGGAATACCAGACGAAGATATGGCTTGTGTATATCTACTTGCAGATGGTACTGTACAAATAAGCGGATCAAAAATCTTTTTAGGGCGCCACCCAGACGATGGAGGTGCAGGGGAAGACAATAGCGGTCCTGGTGAAGGAAGCTCGCAACCGTACGTTATGTATCAACAATTGTACGAGCTTTTTACAGCATTTATGGGAGATATTCAGACATTTTGTGATAATCTTACAACTCATGTTACCCCCGGGTACGGTGCACCGTCTGTCGAGATTAACAAATCTGCAATGACCCTAAAGTCAGACCTTGAATCAAGGAAGGGTCAGATACCAAGCATACAATCAGAAAGAATATTTGGAGAATAGGAGAACACATGCCACTTTCCGCCGCGTTACCAATGTTAGAACTGGATATATTCATGGCTTTAGAGAATGCTAGGGGGCAGATAGGACTAGCTGCAGAGTCTGGGAAAACGCCTACTGAAATTAATCAGTTATTTGCGTTTGATCTTAGTCTAGCGATACATTCATATACAACTCAAGCACTTGTCCAGACAAACGTAATAACTGTTTTAGCTGGAATTGCTGCCCCTCTGGCACCCGCTGGTGCATGTCCAGTAGCTGGTGCGGGTATGGGCACAGGTACTGGCGTCTTGCTGTAGGCGCAGTTATGTACGACTTAGCTCATCACTATTTCTGCGAGCAAATATTTAGTATGGGTGGTATGTCATGGCTGTAAGTAGAAGAGCAAATGTTAAGAAGTACGATTTTAAGTCTATAGGGACTTCTTTTGAGAAGCAATCTGAGATTGATGCCCGTCGTAGAGCACCTCCACCTGTTGGAATTTTTACACCTGTTACAACGGGCGAAACAGGTCAAGGTTTCCTTAAAATGAACACTTCGTTTTCAGACCAGATACACGACAACCTTATTAATTTAATCTTAACAAACCATGGAGAGCGGTTAGGGCTTCCGCTTTTTGGGGCCAATTTAACAGAATTGGCTTTTGAGATGCAAACAGACACCGGCGCTAATGAGGCAATGAAAAGAATAACGATGGCAGTCAATCGTTGGATGCCGTTTGTAGCGTTATCGACATTTGAGCCGATTGTGGAGCTATTTGATAATAAAGAGGTCGCAAAAGTAGGGGTAAGACTGACGTACACCGTTCCTCGTCTTCGCTCTAAAGAGCGTGGCATGGAAATCGTAATATACAGCGCAGGATAAAAAATGGCAATCAATGTAAAACGAAGTTTAAAGAATGAGAATCAGAGAAATTACTTAGCAAAGGATTTCGAGTCTTTTCGAAATGAGCTATACAAGCATGCCAAGCTTTATTTTTCAAACCAGATTCAAGATTTCTCAGAAGCAAGTCTCGGTGGTCTTTTGCTTGATATGGCTGCGTTCGTTGGTGATACGATGTCATTTTACCTTGATCACCAATTTAACGAGCTTAATTGGTCTTCTGCGATTGAAATAAAGAATATACAAAAGCATTTGCGTAATGCAGGTGTCAAGGTTCATGGCGCAACTCCATCTGTCGTAATGGTTAAGGTATATTTTGAGATACCTGCTGAAACTATAAACGGTACGACTGCTCCGAAAGTTGCCCTTTTACCAAAAGTAGGCGCGCTATCAATCTTTACTTCAAACGATGGAATTCCGTTTAATTTGCTGTCTGATTTAGATTTTGCAGAAAAAGATAAAGATGGCGATTTTCTCTATGAATCAGTAGTTGTACAAACAGATGATGCTGGTACACCGACTTCGTATGTTGTAATGAGAGATGGATTATGTCTTTCCGGAGTTAGAAAAGAGTGGAAAACTTCGATCCCGAATATCCATAAACCTTTTAGGACTTTAACCCTACCAGATGAAAATGTTACAGATATTGTCAGTATAAAAGATAGCGATGGAAATGAATATTACGGAGTTGAGTCCCTCTCTCAAGATACTGTTTTCAAGAAAATTATTAACTTGACTGAAGACAGCGACAGCGTTGGGTACAATCTAGAAGTGATACCAGCACCATATAGGTTTGTGAAAAATTATGACTACAATACTAAGCTTACTACGATTCGTTTTGGCTCTGGCAACGCAAAGACGCTGGACAACGACATAATTCCAGACCCTTCCGAGCTAGCGCTACCGCTCTATGGAAAGACTACATTTTCTAGATTTACCATTGACCCAAATGCTATGCTACAAACTCAAACGTTAGGCATCTCGCCTCGAAATACAACACTGACCATAACTTATCGAGCCGGCGGTGGGCTTAAGCATAACGTCGGCGCGGAGTCGATTAGAACCATTAGCACCCTTTTCCTTAAATTCTCTTCGCACGCTAGCGCTTCCGAAGCATCTTTGGTTCGAGGGTCAATAGACTGTTCAAACAAGCTTCCAGCGCTCGACGGTGATAGAGCACCGACGATCAGCGAGTTAAGGGCGCTAATTCCCTCTAGCCGAGCAGCTCAATCTCGAATTATTACGAAGGAAGATCTTATTGCAAGAATCTACACATTACCCAACAAGTTTGGTAGAGTGTACCGAGTCGGCATCCGTCCTAATCCGATTAATTCTCTTGCGTCTCAAATCTTTATCGTTTCTCGGAACAAGAGAAAGAAGCTCAAGATGTCATCCGACACTCTAAAGAAAAACCTACGAATCTATCTAAATGAGTTTCGGGCTGTTAGCGATGCTTATGATATTCTAGACGCTAGAATAATAAATTTTGCAGTGAATGTTGATGTTGTGGCTCATCCTGACTCAAATAAATCTCAAGTTGCCCAAACAATAATAAACCGGCTAACTCAACTTCTTAAGACAGATAACATACAAATTGATATGCCCATAGCATACGCAGATATAATCAACAGCGTATTGAATAGCGAGGGTGTTATATCCATGGTTGATATTAAACTTGTAAATCTAACTGGGATGGTAGAAGAAAGAACTTATAGTGACGTATCATTTAGCGTTGATGGAAATACATTCCAGCAGATGGTCGTTGGTCCACCCGGCAGCATTTTTGAGTTAAAATATCCTAATAAAGACATTATAGTAACAGTGAGATAGCAAAGATGTTTTATATCCTTACAGCTAGTGCAGATACGTACATAACCAACAAAGTTATAGATAACAAGTTCATGGCCACCGACGCGAATGTGGGTCGTGCAGGTACATTAGATCTATTTAAGCTGTGGGATGAGTCCACATACATTTCGGCATCCACTAGAATTACTTCTTCTGTTGATGAACTTTCTAGAATATTGATAAAGTTTGATTATGATGAAGTTGCCAAGCTTGCGTCGACATCTCTAGACTTAAACCACCCATCCTTCCAGGTGAAGTTAGAATTATTCGAGGCGGTTCTCGGTGCGCCGGTACCTGAAGACTTTAAGATCGTTGCGTTTCCTCTAGCAAAAAGCTGGAGCGAGGGATCGGGTAGGAATGTTGCCCAATTTAGTGATGTCGACGCCGCAAACTTTCTTACTGCGTCTTATCTATCGACAGCTGCATCGCTGTGGAATACGTCAGGCTCTGGTGCTCGCGGTTTTATGGGTGACAGTAGTGTAGATTATTGGGTAAGTGGTACGGTCGGGAGCAGTACTATAGACTTCGGCTCAGCGCAATTTTTTAGAGAAGGTCCTGGAAAGCTATCGTTAAACGTTACTAAGGTTGTTTCTGCCTCCATATCGAATGTCGTGGAGAATCACGGATTTAGAATTTCATACAGCGGATCGTATGAGACAGATAGAAAGACGCGTTTTGTAAAGCGCTTTGCATCTCGCCATGCTAGGGATGCGTTAATCACCCCTCGTCTTGTTTTTACATGGGATGACAGTATACAGGACAAGCACAAGGGACTGTTATTTAACGTCTCTTCAAGCTTATTTTTAAGAAACCTTGAAGCAGGCAGGCCTGCACCCCTTGTTAGCGGGTCATCGTTAACGAAATTGCTGGGTCAAGACTGTGTCTTATTACGTTTCGTTTCATCTTCTGGTGACACTGCTAGAGAGGCAAACGTCTTCGTAACAGCTTCACAACACACTGGAAGTACTACCGGCGCAGGTATGACGGGAGTTTACTCTGGAACGTTCAATTTAAATCGATTTGATTCTACGTTTTTTCAGACGCTTAAACATAATGATGAGTTAGAGCTAAAAGAAATTTGGTCTTCGATGGATAAGACTGTTGGCTTCTACACAGGGTCAATCACTGTAAAGAAGCAACAACGTGTTGTAGGGGGATTCTCTAATAGAAGACTTCTATTCACTCCGGTCGGCGCCCAGCCAGAATATGAGCAGGATGTCGAAGCAACAATCAGATTTTTTGTAGAAGATCTAGATTCAGGCTCCAACAAAAAAGCGTACAAGCTTCCTAGAAAATTAGAGACCATCATTATCGATGAAGCGTATTATCGAATAAAAGATGTTCAGACTGGTACGATTATAATAGATTTTGATAAGACACATCAGAGTACAAGGGTTTCAACAGACGGAAATGGAATGTATATGCAATTCCGGACCTCCGGCTTGCCTTCTCACAGGCAATTGACTGTAGACCTCTTGCTAGTTGATCGCGGAATGGATCGTCTAGTGAAGGTACCAGAAATTAATTTCAGGGTTGTTTCGTAATGGCTAAAAAAAGAGTCTTCGAGGGTCAAAGATTATTTACACCTAACGTCATTCGAAGATATACAAACTCTTCCGGTGTTCTAAGAGGTCAGACGCAAGACTCGTTGTCTGGATCTCAAGAACCCATGTCTATAAGCGGATCATTTCGCTATGACCCTCCCGGTTCACCGCTTAAGTCTACACAACAACTACCAACAGATTTTACTAAGTGGGAAAATCACACATTCTTTTGTTCTGCTGAGGCAAATGTTAATATTGTTTTTGACAAGATTATAAATAACTTTCCATTCGATGGGACAAAAAAAGAGTACAATGATTGGGTCGATGGTCTGACCGGATGGGAAAACCACGTTGTACATAGATACCCTCTGTATAAAGGGTACTTGACGTTTAACTCTGCATCTTTAGCGAACGGACCCTATATTGAAGTAGTGGACAAGGCTGGAATTCTTTTCCCATCGTTGTCTAAGAACAACAGCGGTATGACGGTCTTAAACCCAAGATCAAACAGCATATTTGTTGAGCTTGATCTTGCTCTACCAACAGAAGCAAATGATGACCAGTTTATTTTCCACCATTTCTCTGATACTGGCGTCGGTTATGGCGCGTATGTAAAAAGCACAGCTGGTTGCAGCGACGCAACCCTCGCTGCAACTGCAAGCTTCTCTATTATTAGCGGTAGCAATCATCAGACCGTAAGCTACGTCATGGAAAAGGGAAAGTTTTATAGTCTCGGTTTTGGGTATAACAGAAATAGCCGCGTTAAGAGAATACAAATAGTCAGCGGAACGACCGTCGTTTCGCAGTCACCACGCTTTACTTTTGGATCGTTAAATACATTAGGAAACTCTTTTCTTATCGGTACCGGTTCTCAGCTGACATGCGATGATGGGAAAGTATTGTTTACGCCAGCTCTAACTTTCAGCGGATCTATAAATCGGTTTAGAGTGTGGAACAAAGCAAGGACCAAAAAGCAATTAGACTACTATAACCCTCGTACCGTATTTGCCGACGCTGAAGGTCTTTTGATGAACATGCGGTTTAACGAACCTACCGGTTCTTACACGAACAAGAATGTTGTCTTAGACCATAGTGGAAATTCTCTACATTCAAGAATCTCAAATTATTCTTTAGATGTGCGCTCTGAAAAGCCATATAATTCTTTGCAAAGATTTGACAACGCTGTTTTAAGTCCTGTTTTATTCCCTTCTTTTCCAGATGTAGTCGATCTTAACCAGGGTCTGCTCATGAGCGCATCTCAATATGACGCAAACAACCCGAACTTAATTACGAAGCTCATTCCTGCTCATTATATGGAAATGGCTGCACAATCAGACTATAGTGTCGGAGGAAATGCGGACGGTACCACGTTAGAGGGCATAAAAGATGCAGCAAATCAACCTGAGGCGACTTCCGCACCAGGTGGCGCCAAGATGGGCCAGCCCCAGATAATATCTTCGCTGTTATTTATGTGGGCAAGGGAGTTTGACGAGCTAAAGCAAATGCTGGATCATGTCAGTAATCTGGTTCATATAGACTATGACAAAGAAGAGTCCATAGCTGATCAATTCTTGCCGTTCTTGGCTGATTATTATGGGTTTAAGCTCCCCAATATGTATAGAAACGCCACACATAACCAGCTATTTCATGGTGAGGATGTTACAGGAGATATGCCTGTAGGAAGCCTTATTGAGGTACAAAATGAAATGTGGCGGCGCGTTCTTATTAACTTAAGAGAAATATTCTCGTCAAAAGGGACCACTCACGCTATAAAATCACTGTTTCGTGCAGCTGGAATCGATCCCAACAGAATGTTTCGATTTATTGAATATGGCGGCTCCCCAGAGTTTAGACTTGGAAGCTCAAGACAGAAGATAACAGAAATTTCTACCATGACTGATTTTTCTGGTAGTTTAGCTGGCGGAGGCATAAGTCTACAGGCACAAGGATTTTATTCAAATCGATCAAACCTTATATCGACATACCTTTCCTCATCGCGGGTTGAGTTTGGATGGCCACCGCTTTCTGATGGCTCTACATTTGTAGATAAAGATTACGCTTTTTTTGAAGACGGTAGCATAAGAAAACCATACTTTCCTTGGGGAATTTCCACCGGCAAAAGTGATGGGTTATTAACATCTGGTAGCTGGACCATAGAGGGCAGGTTTAAGTTTCCCCCCATTATAGAGTGGGACATGATGGCAAAGCCACAAAGCCTATTTCGTCTACACACAACTGGCGCGGGCTCGAGAACCGGTGATGCCGCTGCGGAACAACCGCTGCTCCTTAATGTCGTGGCTGATCCAGCAAATTATAACGTTAAGCTTTTTGCTCGTCCTGGATGGAAGTCGGGCAGTGAGCAAGCTGCCCCACTGATAGAGCTTACGCTAAGTGGTGTAAATGTGTTTTCAGGAGACAAGTGGTATGTATCAGCAGGTCGTACCAGATGTGACCAGATTGGTAACGCGGTGTCCTCAAGCTACTTTTTGAATGTAGCTAGACAAGAAAACGGTACGATTAGAGAGTTCTATACGACATCATCTGCATGGGCAGAAGCAGCTGATCCAAACAAAAACCTATTCCAAAGAATAACGACAGATAATAAGTCTGGCTCATTTATAGTAATAGGGTCACAATCATTGGGGATTGACTCCTCTATTGGATATCTAAACAGTCATCAAGAAGTGTCAGCTTCAGCCCCTCGCACAACTAATTTCGCCGGAAGAGCGAGTCATATCAGGTTCTTCTCTAAAGCTTTAACCCGCTCAGAAGTAAAAGAGCACGTCTTAAACTTCAAGTCTTTGGGCGTCGAAGATCCGTTGAAGAATTTCTCTTTTACACAAAGCGCTACGGGCTCTTTTAACAGATTAAGGCTAGATATATCATGTGATCAACCTCTTACAAAATCTTTATCTGATGGTACTCTAAAGCTAATTGACTTTTCACAGCAATCCAAGCTAAACAGAAAATCTGTTCCAACGCTCGATGGGCTGGCTGGTCTAGATGGAGGTGCGTTATTCACGACAGCCTCAGAATACGGTGCAATTCTAAGAGGTTTTGAGACGAGCAAACAGATCATAATTCCTGAAAGATTCGACTTTAGCGCATTATCTTCGTATTACGATGAGGTCACACAAGAAAACAAGGTAAGGGTCCAGGGGTTTACTCAAGGAAAAAATCTTTTTGAGATCGGTGGTCGACCCGGACCTGTTTATGAAATGCCCCGAGCTTATGAGCCGAAGGACGACTCAAGATTTTCAATAGAGTTTTCAGTCATGCAAGCGCTAAATGAAGATATAATGCAGATATTTGCTACGCTTGATTCTCTAGACAATATTCTCGGTGCCCCAGAATTAATGTTCGCAGAAGAGTATCCCGGTTTAGCAGACCTTCGAAAAGTTTATTTCAACAGACTTACAGATACAGTAAACTATAAGAATTTCTTTGATTTCTTCAGGTGGCTGGATGACTCATTTGACGTTATGATCGAAAATCTTATTCCGAGGAAGACAAATTATCTTGGGTTTAACTTCATCTTAGAAAGTCATGCGCTGGAAAGAGCGAAGGTCGCTCACGGTTACGGTGACGTTTATCTTGGAGAAAGTACTAGAAGAAACCTGAAAGGGATTATTCTTTTAAGACAGCTGATAGCGCAGGTTAGGAAGATATAATGGCAAAAACGCAAAGAGTTTTAAGCGGCAGCAGGACAAAGGGATCAACAGCATCTCCGTCTGGCTCAATTATATACTCTTATCAGGGCATTTATGCTAACACGAATGCTTCTTATTTCGGTAGCCTTCTTCCTCGTATTGGGTCCGGAAATAGGACAAAGCTCTATAAGAGCTCTAAGCCGTTATCAGAAGACCAGTTCGATGATTCTCTTGTAATAAATAACGACACCTCCGATATGCGAGGTGTTAGTGGGTCTATCATCACTACAAGAATCGGTTTCGATTTGGAAAGGATGACTTTCGGACAGGCACCAACAATACAAAAAGGCGAACCGTTTGCAGACATTAGCGGGTTTGATCCCGTGTCTTATATCCAGGACCCTGGTCATACGCTTTGGCCTGCAAATCTTTGGAATGTAGGCAGCTTGCCGGATCACGAGTTTGATGGAGTCATAGAAGTTTTTGATGTTCGTACTGAGATACTTGGTCAAGTAGATACACGTTATGAAGGACGCGCTCCAAGAGGTGCATTAGTAGGGTCATTTTCTGAGAATCCATTCGGCAGCTATGAAATATCTGATAGCTGGAAAAGATCAGACCACCCTATATCACCTTTTTTCGATGGCCCCAATGAGATGTCAAGAGATAGAGCGAGAGACATCCCTGTATTGGCTAGAATGACATTTACAGCAGCGTCCTCATCATGGACCGACCCTAATTCTGTGGTACCAGCGCCAGGATATTTAGGGCTTGTGGATGAAACGACATACCCGGCAGTAGATAGAGACTATCACAAGCTGTTATACTCAAAAATCACTAAGGGAAACCCACCGTCTACGTTCTTGGAGCAGAAGAAGTACAACCTAACTAGTGATTTTACCACCAAACTTTTTCCAGCATTTAATGTTCAAGAAAACAGGTATCAATCCTCTGCAAATCTCATCGGTTGGTGGCCTCTTGATGAACCGGTTGGAAGTCTTGTAGCCATAGACAGCGCCACGCTAGCTATGACGGGTGCGATAGGAAATGCTGGCGTCACTTGTGGATATACCACAACCAACCCAGCTGCGAATTACGCCAACAGTTTGTCATATATTTACCCTAGCTCTTTTTCCTTCGCCGGCACCTCGGTCGGTGCGTCTGTAAAGATTACTGGATTTAATTCGGGAGACGGATCTACATGGGATGAACTTGTTGGTGGTAATTTTGGCGCCAACAGCAACACTTTAAAAGACATTTCGATATCAATCTGGGTTCGAGGATCGTACTCTGCCGATACTGGCATAGCCATGATTATCGGTGACATCAGGTCCCCGGCATCGACGTACGGTGGTAGCATTTATATCTGGGTCAAGGCTGACGGCTCGATGCAATGGGTCCGCAAGTCAGGTGGGAATTATTATCGCATAACCTCGGCTGCGAATACGGTACTAAATGGCGGGAACGGAGGGTGGACCCACATTCTCTGTACAGGTGAATTTTCAAAATTCGATGGGTCCTCCCACAACGCCGAGGCGCTCATGAAAGTGTATATAAACGGTGAATTGATAAATCCAGCCAGCAGTGATAATCAGGCGAATACACTCTCGGGTGATAATGCGAGCATCTTGGTAAATGAAGCTAAAATTGGTGCTGCACAAGATTCGTCCAGTGAATTCTGGCGCTGGGCAGGTGGTATTTCAAATGCCGCTGTTTGGAATAAAGCCTTGTCGGCCGAAGAGGTGAAAGCAGTCTTTTCAGCGCAGTTTTTTGAAGTGCGTGGAGGAAAAACACAGGACCCAATGGTGTCTGCCTTAGAAGAGTTAAATGCTGATTCTTGCAACACCCTGACAAACCCTCTTGAAGAAAGAGCAAACTATGGATTTTACTTCGGGAAAAAAGCTGGTTCAATTGTATACGGTGATTGGTAAATGAGAATAAATAATAAGACATTTGTACCTGATTTAGCTAGCGACTCTGTGCAGGGTACGCCTGGTAAGGGAAAAGTCCGCCTGACTAAATTCGAGTCGGTTCGAAATACGAATGATATGATATCTGTATCAAGCCCTAAGCTTGTTTCGAATGTCAGGTTTAACCAGTTCGGTAAGGCTCCGGGTAATTCCCAATTAATAGATAGAGCAGACTCTTCAAACTTGTGGAACTTCCGTCGCGGAATCGAGTCCGATGCAGGTAATAGTGCGATTGAATCGGGTGTATTAGTTGGCATGAATAATCGTCAAAAAATATACAAGCCCCCAGCAATTACACAGATTAATTTTGAGGGATCTGATGCAAAAATGCACGCAGAGTATGTTCAGAAGGCTTTGTCTTTAGGTCGAGTAAAGCTTCCTCAGAGATGCTTTGTTCAGCTTGATGATGCATCTAGCATGTCACCTAGTAATTTAGGCCCGAACTCAAACGGCAATGCCGGCGCCGTGTACGGAAATTACGACGGTCAGACGTACATGTTTAGAGTGATGGTAGACTCGGGCCGACAAACAGCATCCCACAGGAGAGACAAATGCGCTTTCGCCATCGCTGGCGCAGCTGGTCATAACATATACGCCAGTCAAACCGCGATGCAAATGAATATCGTCGGAGCGCCCAATTCATCAACACCGTACGATTCTTCAACCAGCACATGCTACGTTGAGTTTATGCTCCTTGATGCTAACGGTACGGCCTATACCCTCTCCATCTCCGCCGGGAGTTACGGTCTTGTTGAAGACGAGTGGTACACGGTTTTTCTTCGTTTTGCTCTGCCCTATGATCCTACCACAAACAACAATGTGCTACGCCAAGAAATTCAAATATTCTCAATGAAGACAGGCGCGCAAGTTGCTACGGCAACCAACGACACTACAAATTTTGTCGGATTTCGTGCTCTCACGGGTACGCCAAGGGCGATTATTGGGTACGGCGAAGACGGCGGCGGTGTAAACACCGACTACACACTAAATGATTTTATAGAAGGTGTTAATCTTGCCGAGTTTGCTTGCTGGGCAGGAGCGCTCAATGATGATACTATAAAAAGCATCGCAAAAGCGCACCTTTTAGAAAATCCGTATAAATCCGGCCTCGATAATCGTCCTGTAAAAAGAGTCCAGCAAATATTCGATTCAATGGATGCTTACCCCGCCCAAACAAAAACAACGGGTAAAAGACTTGACAAGTCACAGGACCCCTATAACTCAATGATCGAAAAGAATTTTGGGTTAATAGAGCCGATGGTCTATCCAGAAATGATTCCTGCTCGGCTATATTCTGGATCCGGTGGGTACTTTGGTGGAAAGCGATTACAGACTGACGCCAACCCGAATAAAGCGCTTGGCTATGGCAGCTCATATTTTCCTTATCTTTTCGGTAGTGGAACGCAAGAAGGATTTTTTCCTTCAACCAAATATATGCGTGGGACCCTCCACGAGGTACCGCTTAAGGACGGCCAGTTTAAAGATATTATGAGTACTCCATTCGAATGGAGACTAGTAACAACTGGTGCTCAATACCCTGGTGTGGCACATAGAGAAACTGAGATACTAAATAAAATATCTGTCAAAGGATACGGCACCGGCATCGGCCAGAGTCTATCTGGTGCTTTAGACGCTGCTTTGGGCGGCCACATATCACCCTTTGATGATAACGCTGCGCCTCCCAATGCCGAAGCGATAAATGAGATAGCAACACCGGAATCAGTTATAGAAGGTCTTAATCAGCGATTAGGAGACATCGTCCGGATTGAGATACCTATTCCCACGATAGAAGATGCTGTTATGGGTGTTGATGCAGCCCAGGGCCGCATTGCATCGATGGCGTACTACAATTTTGAAACGCAGAAGTGGGATCGTAAATTTATGCCTGGAATCTCTGGTTCCAATGTGCGTTCTGCTAATACACTGGGCGGCCTTGGTGGTCCTTCTCAGTTAGGGTTGAATTTTTGGAATGATGCACGAGACTTTTTGCTGCATTCGTGCTCTATAGGATTCGGTGGTACAGCGGGCTTTAGCATCTTTACCGATGAGCGTGAACGCGCTCTGATGGATTTGCCAACACGTGGCCGCCCGACTTCGATGTACGGGTTTCCCCACTTAGACCAGTATGAAGGCTCCTCGGGCCAGACTCTAAAAATATCAGATTATATAGACGAGCCGTTTCTACTTCAAAAGATAGCAGTTGAGTTTGAGGGTGAAGTTGAGGAAGCTGGTCCAGCCTCCATTGCGACAACGATTCGAACACCCCGTCGATGGCGCGCCGCTCGTCAATGGTACCGCTATAACACTTACATGCCACACGCCACCGACCTGGTGTTCGGCGAAACGCTAAAGCAGTCTGGCATCCCGGGAATGTCGATGTTTTATAGGTCTATGAATGTTTCGTTGACTCGAACAGGATCTGTCGGCGCGCGCCGGCGCCAAAACATGATAGATATAACCAGGATGGGGGTCAACCTCGGTCTTTCATGGATAGGCGGGGAAACGCTTCAAAACGGTCTTAACCCATCTCTTTCCGGTGAAAATGACGCCGCGCTACTTGGTTACGCACAGCTCTCACAGCTGACTTCGCAAGCGCACATGAATCCTTACCCTACATTTGTTGGTGGATCCACTCGTCCCGCAATAGCAGATTTTTCTTATGCTTATCAAGAGCTTTTGGGCGGAGCAGCCGGTGGGTGGCAAGCCTATAATTGGGAATACGAAGTCGCCCCCGGAACTCGGCTGGTAAGTTCGGGCAGCGGATTCCCAACGAGTGAAGACAGGCTTTTTGCCGTCCAGGATACCACAAACGCCGCGTCATCTTTTAGCGGGGTTGGGCTTTCTCAATTTCGTGGCGTGACCAACTCTGGGTACACCAGCGCTGCCGCTGCTGATGTGAACCCAGCACCGTCGCCGACCTCACCGCCTGTTTATCCACAAGTACCATCAAAATTCCCAGACTTCTTAACATCTACGACTGGGTATTATTCTTCTAATCCTTCGGTAATGATGTACTACAACATTCCTGCTGGTGTATTTCTTCCACAAATTGAGCGAGCACCAAGCACCGATGTCGATCTTGGCTGGGGACGCGGCCGACGCGACGGCGTGGAAGTAGGTGGCGCTGTCAAACTGCTGTTCGGCGGTATCTCTGGACTAGTCACAGGGTCTTACACACCGAATCAAATCACAAATGACAATTATTTTTCTTCTGGTAGCGACCCACGAGGAGACGGTCCCCGATCAAATCGTGTTGTAAACAGAACAGACGGATGGCAAAAGCCGTTCTGGGAGTGCAGAAATTACGTAACTTTCGTAGATTCATTTACGATAACATCTGGTGGCATCATGCACAGTACAGCTGGCAAGTGGAGGGGCCAAGACCCTGGTGCACTTCCGCACATGTATGATTCAGGCTCTGGTGACCCATCAACGCTTCCAAGTAACGTAGCACCAGACACGACAGGTGGCGCTCCTTTTTGGAGATGTGATACTTTCTTTCTTTTACACCAGAAAAAAGGTAAGGCAAGGTTTGTTGGTGGGCAAGCTGAAATTGTTAGTGCTCCAGCAAAAGACAACTTTGAGCGACTGCCCGGTAGAACAACATCTACCGGAGTCGATAAGCGAGTAAATGCATCACTCTCGATTGGGCAATGGGAGCTTTATAACCGAGGCGACACGCTACCAGGATGGCAAGCTGGTACCAGCGACAAGAATGGACCCTCTCCAGGCTTCGCTGTCGATGCCGGAGAGCAATCTTCTACTCTCGAGCAAGCATTTTCTGATGGACTAGGACCGTGGATAGGTACCCAAAATACCGATTCGCCTACTGGTAATACCATGCTTCAAATAACAGAGAGGAACCGAAAAATCAGTCTTCAGGAAACCTCACAAGAGTTTCTTGGTTCTAGTCGAACAACTCATAGAGAGTTAATAACCTATGCGCAGATTACCCACTTTGGATACGCAGCGACTGAGGCAGTTGTCCCAGGTGCGATTATTCCGCCAGAGAATTATTACGTTAGCTCTTCCGCCGCTGAGGGTAGCCAGCCCGTAGTCGGTCCAGCTCGGGCTGCAACATCCGGCACAGGCAAAGATGCTGCCGGCCGATTACTTCCTGTTACAAGATCATTTTATTCTCAAGCAATAAAGCTTGGCGCCACCAATTCTAGTTGGGTGATGACCGGGTATAACAAGCAGCAGCTACTACGGTGGTCGCGACTCGGTGCAGGATCACGTTCACGCTGGAATTCAGCTTCAAGGCTCTATGCTGGAGACAATGGAGGCCTAAACAACGATAACCCTCTTTATACGACATCGTCAGACCAGTACAAGACAAATTACATGGCTACGTACATGCCAGCCAATCAGCGAGCCCAGCGGGGGATCGTTGGAGAGCATCTAGGGGCTGATAATTTAATAGAGACAGGGTCTGTTGGAAATCCGATGTTTTTGGATCCCGGCGCAGGCTCAGGAAATGGTAATTTCTGGAGATTTTCCGAGTACGATGTATTCGGGGATGCAACAACAAATTCCAGTGCAGAGTATCTGACGGGCAAACCGTTTATGCGGCAATACAGGTGGAGCCAGTGGATGGAAAACCCGGTATACGGCGGCTCCAGAGCTTCACACTGTGACACCGCCGCCAACCCAAGCTTTGTTCAGTTTGGACCAGGAGACTGGAATACTGGAGATACGAAGCTATTTTTTGACGATGCAGCGGATTCCGTCGGTGAGGTCGCAGCATATAATGAAATTCCTGAATTCATGCCAGGCGGCTATCCTGTTGCGTCCGGCTCTAAGATAACCGGTGGAAAATCAAACTTCATGAATATAGATTGGCGGTACCAGTGCGGCGTTCACTATAACTCTGCTATGGATACTGCACCCATCGGTTTAGCACCTGGCCCACGTTATCGCACGAATGAAGGAGCTGCAGCCTGGTCTACTACCGACCCATGGACTAATTCAATGCCTGGGCTCGGTAAGTGGTGGGCAGTTGGTGGGCGCGCTCTGAGAGGAATAAACAACGCTGGGGGCGTCTACCCAACGGGGTCAAATTTCATCGGCTCGATGGTCTCATCCGCATCACAGCCGTGGCACGGCACTGCTATTACGAGGTCAGGCTTTAGCATTATCACTTCCCCGACCACTCCTGTCCCAAGTGGTTCTCACCCTGACTTGGCGACATTCGGGTCATTCCACACTCCCGGAAAGATTTGGTTCGGGGGTCGTCGTTACTCTGGTGTCGGCGGATATATCGGCGCTGGAATTTCCACTGCTCTAAATGCGCATGCTCGTGACCGGTACTTCACATCAAGTAATCCGATAAAAGTACCTTCCTGGTTAGACGCTGGACTATCCAGAGATTTGGACATTGAAGTTGGGTGGAAATTTACTCATGCTGCAAAAGAAATTGGAGACGGCGTCGCGGGCTTCACAATTTTAACAGCTAGCACCGTGTTCCCACCAGGTGATCTAGCAGGAAGGTTTAATGGTGACCACAAGTTGCGTGCAACGTTTAAAGAGCGCCGTCTATTAAATGCTGGAAACTTTCGAGTAGTCGCAGACATAAAATCTCAACCTGCCGCAGCTGTTGATTCAGCGGCCCTGTTTTGTTTCACTGCTCCCGCGGAGAGACAATACCTTGTTGGAACAGGGTCGGTTCCATTCGGTGGACTGTACAATGAAAATGGGCAAACTACACCAACAACGCGAACATTTCAACAGTTGTCATTCGGTGATAATTCAAGGTTCTCAAATGATAGAATATGGTGGAGGGCTCATGCAATTGATGCCGGATATATCGGTAATACGACTGCTACAGCCTGGACGGCACTCTTAGGTGAAGACCCCCAGCTTTCCAGCCCCCGTAGATATGTCGCGGCAGTCGGTGGAAATGAGCCAGTCAATCAGATCAACTTATCATCTTCCGTCCGCGCGATGTTACCGACTCAAATCCCCCAATTCGCCCCGGGCCCAGGATTGTTCCGAACTTCTTTCGGTCCTAACCAAAATTTTGCTAGTCAGTGGGCCCAGCCTGTCTCAAAAGCACCCTCAAACTTGGCACTTTTTGATGGCCGAATGATCATGTCAGGTGTCGGCGCCACTAACTTCACTCTCGGTCTAACCGAAACACCACGTGGTCTGACAGCGGGTGAGTGGTCAAAGGCATATACACCTATCGTATCCGCATCACTGTCAACAGACAAACCAACGACAAGTCTGTACCTTTTGATGCCAGGTGATGAAATCGTGCTCGGATTCCAACCTTCCTTACACGGTTCAAACAGAGGGAATAACACAATCCCTGCGAACCCTAATGTCAATCCTTATGGGCCATGGCGCGATGGCATTGTAGATCGTCAAGGAATTCCTACCGGATCCGCGTATAATCCGGAGTATGATTACTATCAAAGCGGTGGTCAACCTCGTCCAGAGCTTAATGACTCCCGCGGGCAAGGCGGCTATGCCCTTCGCAGAGGCCCAAATAAAGTTATCGGTGGAAAAAGCATAAATAATGCCAACATGGAAACGTTGTATGAGCCTCGAAGCTCATTTACGATTAAGAAATCAGCGGGTGCAAAGCTTGTGTTGTACGGTACGCTTCTTCGTAATAAAAAGCACGTACCTCCACAATCCAATTTGTCTAGCCAAAATACAGCAGCTATTCATGAAGCGATTATGGGGAAACCCATAACAGACCAGTATCAGATTGCAACACGATCTGAACTTTCCGGCAGCTACATTGCTAGGTTGTGCACTGGCTCGATTCTTTTACACCAGAGAAACTCCCTCGCGATGGGACTACCGATTTTTGGTTCTGATGGTAACTCGGCTACTGGACCGTTCTCTCCATACAACCCAGGCGCGTCCGGATCTTTTGTACCGCTTGGCGGTCCGTGGTGGCTACCAATCAATCAACCCGGGACCACGGCTGTTGCCCAAAACGCGGGCAACGGCGAGAGAGGCGTTTACCGACCTAACATGCGATTCAACACCCGTATTTGGAAAGGGCTGGGTGGGCCAAACCAACCTGGCTGGACTCAAACAGATCAATCGGTACCTCCAAACATAACCGCTAACCAATCCATATACTGGCCAATAGCGCCCAACTCTGCGGCATTCTCGATGGGAATATCCGGGTCAGTCCAGCGCTTTGTTCGTCTTCGTGATGATAGCGAATTCTATTATGATAGCTTGATTCCAAACCCCACCCCCATGTTTGCTATTGATTTAGATATGTCTGGCTCGGCCCTGACAAGCGCAACGTATCACCACATCAAGAAGGTCCCTATACAAACATGGCGCTCCGCGAAGTGGTCCATGTTTAATATCGGTGGCGCAGCTCACGGATCCAATAGCTCCCAGACCGTCTCCGAATTCCTACCGGGTCACATCCCGTCTAACCCATACTGGAATTCATCATATCCGTTCGAAGAGCGATATAAGAACGTAAGGCGCTTGACAAATATGGGTCCCTCAATGGGTACAACGGGTTCTGCACCCATCGTCCTCATACAGCAAAGAATACCTCCACCCGATGGTGGTGAGTTGCAGGGTGGCAGCGCCGCGTTAGCATTTTCCGGATCAGTTGTTGCTGCATCGACCATACGTGTTGCGATGGAAGGCGGCGCTTTCTCCGAATATCCCGCCATTCTTGGTAGAGCCCGAGAGTTTTATAATGGAATTCCCGCAGGCCAGACCCACGCCGGATTTTCTGAGCGAGGTGCAACGGTGTTGGCCCAAGCTGCTCTTTTTGGTTTTTGGAAAACGAAACACGGCGATGGACCACCTCTCCCCACCTTGGGTCTAAACACGCAATATGGCTTCATTGGCAGCGCCGCGCGTAATTACGGGATTGCCGATCATCCGTCTGGTTGGAAATATGGTTTGATGAATTACAAAAAGACAGCATCGACCGCTGTCTTCAGGAGCGACCGGTACGGTCAACTAAGGGACATGCTTGAGCAAAGACAGTATACCAAATTCTGGGACGCCGGCGATGAGACAAATCCTTCAGGTATCCAAGAGCCGTCAGTGTCTTGCATCTTCGTTGACGGCGACGGTAATCCGCTGGCCGAACCCAGACTCACTACTTGCTTTAACGTTAGTTCTGAAATGACATCATCAGTACCATATAAAGAGGGGGTAACAGCTCGTGCCTTCCTATTTAGTAGTGAGACAGTTAGTATTACTCCTCTTGTACAATCGTTCACGGCTTCGCCGTTCCTTACCGGGATTGATTAAGGGGACAGTGAGTGGTGAATGGCAAACCAGAGCAGAACAGATTTAAGAAAGACTGATTCTCTTGTAATTCGATCAAAGCGCGATAATAGTATCGTAAAGATCATTACGCCTCAGCACTTTCAGGTAGGCCTCGCCGGCGACAACGCTGCTGACACAGATTTCCGTACGTCAATGGTCGTTTATGGAAACATCAACGCGGCTTCATTCATTGCTAGTAATACTTACGTAACTGCCAGCCAGCACGTAGGCGCTAGAGACGGAAATTTTGAGTACTTAACAGGGTCTTTAACCACACTCGCAGACGGCACCGCATATCTTCGCGCTGGTACCAACATATCAATAGACTCTGGGTCTGTAGGAAGTCCCACTGATTATGTAACTATTTCTGCGACATCACTCTCCAATGCCAGTTTGACTTTCGACGGGAGTAAGGGTATAGAGTCGACGCTAGCGCAAGAAGGGACAACCTACAACGGGACAGCGCCTCGAGAGCTAAAAGTAAAGGTTGAAAGCAATGGTGGCATAGGGATCAAACCCTTCGTTGCTGGCGCACCCCCGGTGGGTGGTGGCCTGCAATTAGATCTCTCGAATCTCCCAACAGGAGATCCTGCGCTGAATGATTTACTACTCTTTGGTGATGACGACGGTAAGGGTGGGTTTCCACCAAAGTTTGCTAGCATTTCTTCAATTTTGTCGCTTGGTTCATCGGCCACGCTAGCTAATAAGCTCACTTTTGGTCAAGGGCTTCAAACCAATATTCAAAATGCTGCCGACGACGGAAGGTACGATAATTCAGTGCCAATTACTGTGCTTATCGCTACAGCCTCAGCGGGCGGTTTAGAGATTGATGCAGATGACTCGCTAAAGATAAAATTAGATGGTAGCTCTCTTGCGTTATCCGCAGCAGGCATAAGCTTTAACCAGCTTGCGGGTTCACTTACACAAGGCACTGGGATATCTACATTCACTTATGATGGAAGTGGCGCCGCAACAGTCGCGATTGATACCTCTATCGTTCCGCGCTTAGCAGCTCCGAATAGCTTCTCGGCAAATAACACATTTTCCGGTGCCAGCACATTTTCAGGAAACGCAAGCTTTACTGGAAATGTTGATGTTGGGGTTTCTGCAACATCTGGCATAACTGGGTCTTTACAAGAAGTCTCGGCTGGTGTTCCGTACCTTGTTGCTGGCTCTAATGTTACACTTGCGTATAATACTCCAACAGCAGGGCAGATTCAAATAGCTGCTTCATTTGGTGCTGGAAATACACTTTCAAATGGAACAGGAATAAAGTCATTTTCGTATGACGGTTCCGCAAGCGCAACCATCGCGATGGACGCTACAAACCTATCGACCTCTGGCGGTAGGACTTCTTACGCGTTCTTATCGGATGGTGGAGACACGATTACGAAGCAGCTTGTCAGCACTCTAGTAGATGAGGTTGACAGAACAGCTATAATGAGTGAAGGTACAGGTATAGACATAACCTTTTCAGGTAATAGCAATCCTGCGGTTATCGCTACTAAACTTGATTCCAGCACGCTTTCTACAGACGGTTCAGGAAACATAACGGTTGATCGTGTACCAAATGCATTAACTCAAGGAACAGGTATAAAGACGTTTTCATTTGATGGATCGTCTGCTACCAGCGTCATTGTCGATAATAGCATAGTCGCCACTTTAACAGGGTCTCAATTTTCTGGTGATGTAGGTATAACCGGTTCATTAGAAGTTCAAAAAAATGCAATCTTTAGAGGCTGGACTAGTTTAGCGGGCAAGACGATAGCTACCGATTTTTCTGGTTCATTGCAATCGCTAGCAGACGGCACATCTTACTTACGAGAAGGTACTCAAATAAGCATTGTTACGCAGTCTAACGGTGGTATCTTAATTTCTTATGTTCCTGACGGCGGCGGACCGGGCGGCGGCAACAGCGACAAAAGGGCATCATACCTTGTTCTAACACCTACTGGTTCACTGGTTAATGAACGTGTTCTGAACCCAGGACTTGGCTTAACGTCGATAGATTCAGGAGCAGGACAAAATTACACACTAAAAATATTAGACTCGATAGTCGCAACTTTGACTGGCTCTGTTTTTAGCGGACCTGTAACATCACCTGCTTTCACCGGCTCCTTACAAATGCTTAGTGACGGCACAACACCGTATATAATTGGCACCGGCTCAGTCAGTATTTCGACTGCTTCTTCTGGTCAAGTTGTCGTTAGCTCTAGTGCTGGGAAGTTGTATTCTCCCGGTACAGGCCTAAAACTTTCAGACGATGTCTTTTCGATAAAAGACTCGATTGTTGCTACTCTAACAGGATCCGTCTTTAGTGGTGCGGTAACAGCACCAGCATTTACTGGTTCTCTTCAAATGCTTTCTGATGGAACGACGAGATATCTAGTTGGTACTGGCTCAGTAAACGTACGTACTTCTTCAAACGGTCAAGTTATTGTCAGCTCTAGTGCTGGAAAAATATATTCAGCTGGAACCGGTCTAAACCTCTCAGAAGATGTGTTTTCAATAAAAGATTCGATTGTCGCAACATTAACAGGCTCGGTTTTTAGCGGAAATGTCGTTGCCCCCGCGTTCTCTGGATCGCTTCAGATGCTTAATGATGGTACGACCAGATACCTTGTGGGTACCGGTTCAGTAAGTGTTTCTACTTCTTCAAGCGGTCAAGTTATTGTAAGCGCAAGCCAGGGTAAGACGTACTCTGCAGGTACTGGTCTAAAATTGACTGACGATACGTTCTCTATTAAAGACTCTATTGTGGCAACACTAACAGGCTCGCAGTTTAGTGGAAATGTAGGAGTGACAGGATCATTTGAAGTTGAGGGTGACAGTGTATTCCGTGCTGGGTTGTCTGGATCACTTCAGATGCTTAAGGACGGATCGACCCCATACATCATTGGTACCGGTAGTGTAAGTGTCACCACATCATCATCTGGGCAACTTGTTATATCTTCTTCTAATACTGGCGGAGGTACCGTAAGCGTCGCCCAAGCAGGGCAGACTGCGATTGATGGTGTATCTAAGTTTGTGTTTACTTCTAGCATTGTGACGAATGACGGTGGCGGTCAAGCAACAATCAAGCCAGTAATTGGCGTAGCGGAAGACGGGACTTACGGCGATGGTCTGTTTACTGATTTTGCTTACGGTACTGCTATTGGTACAGCTGTCGATCGATTTAATGAAGTGCTGTTGGATCTCGCACCTTCGCCAGCCCCTGCACTGGACAATGTTAATTCTAATGATACTGGAACAGCTGCATATCTTTCCTTTGGGTCTAGCGCTCCGACATCAGGGTATATTGACGTCGGATCATCCGCAGGTTATGGCGCTGCTGTTGACGTGAATGGCTTATATGAAATAGCAACCAGCGATGGTAATCTAAGAAGAGCGATCTTTACCGGTGCCACTGTAATGGATGGCACACTAAATTCGGATGTCACAATAAGCCAATACGATAATGGCCAGCTCAATTATCCGCAGTATTCTTTCGGCGATGCGGATGCCGGTATAATACAACTTGAAGTAAACGGTACCGTTATCCATACATCTTCTTTATCTAATGCTTCTGTGGGGAGTGGTAACCCTGGAAGTGGTACGTTCATTAGCACTGGTTCAAATGGTTCTGGGTTTATCAATCTGTCCCAGACTGGGTCAGCAAAGCAGCAAGATGGGTCAGCGTTTAATACGTTTAAGCACCGAACGGGTGATTGGCAAGTTGGGGTAGCAGACCAAAGAGATGGATGGAATTACTCTAGAGTAACGCGCGTTGTAAATGATGTTACTTCCTCTTTGACAAATTATGTAGAGTGGGTTAACGATTCCAACACTGATCCGTTGGCAGCGAGCAATAACCAAATAACAGCCGTCGATGCCGGTGGTATAAAGCAACTGTCAGGCGTTTCTTTCTTTAGGTCTGGAACAGCTGAATATCGTGTTGACGTTAGTAACGCGTATAAAACATGTTATGATAACACTGCGATTACATTTACGACAACGAATCTTAGCATTTCAAGCATTGCAAAGCCTACAATCAATACGGGCGCCGGAGAAGATTCTGCGAAAGTATTGTCTCTTACGGGCTCTGCTACAATAACGGACGAAACGATGCTAGACGGCACCGTGTCAGCAGCAGTAACAGTTACTCACCCACTCAAGGCCAACCTAACAGACGGTGGTTCAACATCTGCATCTGGATTTTTATTGTGGAATGTTACTGAAACGGGTACTGTTACAAATGAAACGTTCACCGGCGAAACTTACCGCGTTCAAAGCGGAAGCTTTGATAACCAGACAGACGTTACCGGCGGCTCTTTAGATTGGGATAGCTCAATTCATATGTCAGGTTCAGGCGGTCATGCCGATGGCTTGCTTGTGTATAACAACAAATTGGTCGCACCTGACGAAGGCCTGTTAAGTGGAGACTTCAGAAACGCTACAGATGGAGGGTCTCTGGCTTTTGCTCCTTCTGGTAACCCAAATTATAGCGGCATAAATTCTGGAACAAGAACGTTTTACAGGAAATTCCAAAACACCGAAGGTGCGAATAGAGATTCATACAAGATAACGCTAGCTGGATCTACTAACATCGCCGCCGCCGGTGATGCTCTGGGTGCGAATAACATAAAGATACTCGCAAGACTTCCCGATGACGGAACGGCCACCTCTAACACAACTGGATGGCTAGATTGTTCTACTTTATTCACTTCAGCATCTTATGTCGATGATTCTGGATGCAGAGTGTATACGGCTGATACTACTGTTCCAGCGAATCTATACTGTACTTTTGGTGTAAAGCATATTAGGAATAACGATTATCTTATTCTTAAAATTCTAGCAGATGCATCATGGACGGGAAATATTTCTGATATAAACGTTAATTTCGACGATTCAGATGCAACCGATGCTTCTGATTTATCTACTATTTCGTCTACTGACGATGGAGAAGACGCGAAGCTAAGTTTTGGTTCGAGTAAAGCGATTCCAGGGTTCACCGATGTTGCAGCTTCAGCCGGTGTCGGAGATGCTGTCAACGTAAACGGAGAGTATAACGATGGTGATCCTAACGCTAGAAGACTTGGGATATTCGACAAAACATCGGCGATTGACGGTCCACTAAATACGAACTCATCAACAGGCGGTTTTGGCGAAGGAAATTGTGGCACGCTGAAGCTTGAGGTAAATGGAAGCGAAATCGCCGCGGCAGAGATAGACTTGTCAGCCCTAGCTGGTTCGGGATATCCCGGGTCAGGTGCGACAAGCGTAGTTAACGCAAGTGGCACAGGTTTCAAAAACATATCAACCACTCAGCCTCGAACAGGCTCAAACCACTTTCCTAATTTCAATTATTATTTTAGGACCGCGAAGTTCAACGTTGCCGCGGCAGACCAAAGAGACGGGTGGAATTACGTTCGTGCAATTCACACGGTTGATGGAACAGACAGGACCACAACTTACGTTGAATGGGTAAACGATCCGTATACAACTGCAATGTCATTTTCTGATATCGGATTTGATAATTTCGGTGGAAGCTCTGTGTTCTATCTTTCTGGTGTTCGGTACTTTGATAATTCATCATCGACTGTGACTGGGAGCCTGAAAGCAGCAGTTAGCGGATCTCATTCTAACATATATTCCAAATTAAATAATGCATTTTCCGTGACTGGAATGTCAAATGTTTCGATATCTCAAGTTATCTTTAGCGGAAGCGGATACACTTACACCACACATAACAGCGACAGCACGGTCCCGCTACCTGCTCTTGATACATCGGTTTCAGAAGGTCAATCAAATGATCTTCTTGTGACCGCATCATTCGGCTGTACCCTCACAAATTCTCTACCTGCAGATGCAGATTCTGTGACTGCGAAGTTTAGGGTCTATCATCCACAAAAATCAAATCTACTCTCATCTGAGCAAAGTAAGAGTGCGTTCTTAATATTCTCGGCCAGCGATTCATCATCAAGAAATATAACAGAGAATTTTTCTGGAGAGCTATATCGCTTGATTTCGGCTTCTTATGATGCGAAGGCAGATATTACAAATGCATCTTACGTCTGGAATTCTCAAAATGATATGAATTCTGTAGCGAATTATGACGATGGCTTACTCATCTTTGATGGAAAGCTCTATACTCCAAAATCACAAGGAAATTCTGGAGACTTTAGGAATGTTGCAGATGGTGGCTCGTATCAAGGGCCTTATGGCAATGCCAATTACAGCTCTTTGACCAAGACCAGAAGAACGTATTACAGAGCATTTAGAAATGATACAAGCTCAGATGTTGCTCAGGTGATGCTGCAGTTTACAGGTAGCGCAGAGATAATTCCAAGCACAGGTGGTTTTGCGTCAGGGTCGATCGGGACAAATGATATGATTCATGTTGATGTTAAAATACCTGGAAAAACTGCTTGGCTTGATTTAGCCAAAGCCGGCTCCGGAGCGGGGACGTTTAACGTAAACTTAAATGGTTGTCTAAAAGGTACTCCGGGACAAACGATCAACGCCAACGGCGCCCAAACCTTATGCTCATTTCAGGGTGAGACAGCAAATGGCACCGGTGGAGCAGCAGTCCCTGCTGCAGCATCAGATTTTGTATTAATTAGAATAAACGCGGATGATGATTGGACAGGCAATCTTGACACGATCCGTGTTCAGTGGAGTACATAAGAAATGGCCGGAAAGAGTCTTACTACTGCTACATTATTTGCTCAG
>Ga0163179_10000348_pt1 | contig 32853 bp, 38 predicted proteins | sample AtlANTMetagenome_FD_109643 | JGI IMG/M metagenome (GOLD analysis project Ga0163179, IMG submission 109643) | Marine eukaryotic phytoplankton communities from the Atlantic Ocean - Atlantic ANT 2 Metagenome | ecosystem: Environmental > Aquatic > Marine > Oceanic | place: North Atlantic Ocean... | reverse complement strand
CCATCTATATCAAAACAATAAATCATTATATCACCGCGTGTAGAAATATGGAGTGTGTATTCTCAACTATACCGTAATCTTTAGAAGGAACGTGGAAGTCCAGTAAAGCTATGTTAGAAAACCTAGATCTTAGGTCGTTGTCAACATCAAATCCGGTTAATATTATAAATGGTACCTTTTTTTTCTGACAAAACTCTGCACAACTTACAATATTTCTAGAGTTTCCAGAAGAAGATATCAGTATTACCAAGCTCGAGCTGGTTGTAAAGTGCTCTAAAAATTTTGCGTAGGCTTGGTCGCGACCGTAGTCGTTAATATAACATGTTAATCTAGAAGCGTCAGAAAAACACTGCGCCCTTAATCCAAGAGCCTTTGTATAGTCTTGAGATAAATGAGAGCATATAGAATTTGAACCGCCGTTTCCTATCAGATAAATCATATCCCTACCTTTCAGCAGGGAAGACAAAGCGCTCACCTTTCTCCTATCGATATTACTGATCATCTTTGATAAAAGATCTAGATCCACTTTACATCCTAATAGTTCAAAACACTAATACCATTATACTCAATGTCTATAGGAATTACAGTTCTAGAAAAGTCTGATTCTATTAAGGATGTTTTAACATTCTTACTAGTGAATAAAAGAAAATAGCCACCGTTTCCAGCGCCGATTAATCGGTGGGCTTTCACATATTTTGTTGATCCTATTTTCATATCAAGGTCAACTAAGTCTTTATTACCCAAGATGATCGGGGTAGAATTCTTCTTTACCGACCAGCCTTCCTTTATTATTTCGATAAATTTGTCATTGTCACAATCGTTTATCGCTGACTTCATTTCGTCAGCATGATCCAGCAATTTTTTATCTACTTTTTTCTGGACCTTTTCCAAAACCTGAGTGGATGATCTGGAAAATTTTGTTGGTAACAAGTACATATTAAATCCGCGAAACAAGGACGAATCTAAATTTATTGAATCTACAGTTGAGCCTTTTTTGAGCTCATGAAAGTTTAGGCCACCGGTAGCAACGCCCCATGGGTCCTGGAATCCCGTCAACGGATTTATTATTTTTTCTAGTTTCCATGACTTTTCAATAATTTGTCTTTTTGTCAAGCCACAACTCTCTAGAGAATTTATAGCAGAAACCAACGCTACCATATAGGAAGATGAGGAAGCTAAACCAGAACCAGATGAAGAGACGTCAGCAGTGAACCAGCACTGCAATGGGTCTTCACTCATCGATTGAATCACAACACGAGCAATGTCATTTTTAATTTCAGAAGGACGTTTAACACTTTCTTTCTGACTCCACACTATGTTATATCTTTTATCAACAGAATTTTGTCCGAAACGATCCCTAAATAGCGTGATGTACGTGTACAGATTAATAGAAAATGATACGACTGCGCCGCGGCCATGGTTATCAATAAACGTCTGTAGATCTGTTGACCCGCCGGCGACAGATACACGTAGGGGACACTTGGCTATAATCACTATGGCGTCTCTAGCTGTTCTATCATGTCTACATATTTCTTAACACACGACTCTATAGAAAAATTAAGCAACCCATATTCTCTTATTTCTTGGCGACAGCTCAAAGACACTTCTTTGTTTTGAGCAATTGCATCGTCTATGTCTTTATTACTACACCCTATATCCAGAACAGTGATAAAAGGTAAGGAGTCGTCCAGGTTAGCGCTGGCCTCTTTTGAAACTACCAGACCACACCCAGCCATGAGGGCTTCGTAAACAACTTGAGGAGCTGACTCTCCATCGCTAAACAATACCATGTTCGCATAATCTGTCAGATTATTATGAACTTGATCTCTGCTCCAAACGCCCAAGTAGCTAGCTGCAGAACTGTCAAAACTATTATCTGCTAGTGGTCCGGCAAAGTCTATATCTTGAGAACAAGATTGTAGGAACGTTTGTTTCTTGCGAGGCTCTATTTTACCTAAGCAGATTGTCTTGCCTTCTTTATTAGGATAATCTGTAAACCTGAAATCTGTATGCGGAATACCGTATGACCATTTTCTCAATCGGTATTTCTCAGCACCTTTATCAAAAAAAACTTTCTTATTCAAATCAGATAATCCGAATATGTGACAATCTTTTTGTTTTATTAGCTCGCTGTATATCCAGGAATACCCATCATCCTCGGCGATATCTGGATAATCTATGTACGGATAATGACTAGTTATAGCCTTTCTTGGGCAGTCTATTCTAGACATCAAAGAAGAATACTGATCATAATGTAAGTGTACAAAATCAGGGACCCACTCATTTACGACTTCTATAACCTTATCTAAATTCGCTGTATTGCAAATCAGCACTTCATGATTAAGATTACAAAGCTCTTTAAAATAGTTGGTGATCAGTACCTCGACTCCGCCCCAACCGGCAGCTGGTATTGGAAGGTGCCCACCTGAAATCATACAAATTCTCATCTTCCGATACCTTCAAACCTAGGAAACTCTGATAAGTCTTTATGAAGATGAACCATCTTTGACGGGTAATTCTTTTTTACTTCTTCATAACCTTCCTGCGGGGTGGCGAAACCTGGATGAAGAGTAAAAACGTTATCGTTATTTTCTAAAAAATATTTGTTCATGTGCGACTCATCATGCCATACAGCCATTATGTCATTACTGGTGTCTTCGTCTATTCTGGAGTCGATTGTTTTTATCATCTCAATAATGTTATTTGAACTTCCGCCCCAGAAACATCCTTGACGATAAACTTTCACGTTATAGTTTCCGTCAAAAATATTAGCTGTAGATCTGGAGTCTGTTTCAAAGGTACCTATCTTTCCAACAAAACCTGGATGTTGAACTCCCACTAATGGCATACCATGACCCAATATTTCGTCAAATGCTATATCACTGCATGGCCAGAGGTCGGCGTCTATAAAAAAAACATAATCAAACTCAGCTAACTGATCTATAACCATACACATGTTTTTAAAGCGGTGCAGGGTCACCCATGGCCAGTCTCGATGCTGGATCTTTGTGGTTACAACATCATCTTTATTGAATAATTGGTTTTCTGGTTGATCTGTGAATACAAAAAATGTCTTATCACATTCACTCAAAAAATACTGATCGACTGCTTTTTTAAAGCCATCAAAAAAATTAGCGTACTTTGAGGTACCGATAAACGTTATTGCAACCTTCATAATCTGTTCCAGTGAGGCATGTAAATAGAATCCCATTTGTTCGGGCCTTCTGGTCCAAACCAGTCCTTCGGAGCAATGACGGCTTGCGATAAACTTAAAAATGCGCCCCACCAGGAAAAAGAAGAATTAGCCATAATATGAACATGACACCTGGACATCAAATATAAATCGACTTGTGGTGAGTTGCCTCTTACGATAATAAATCCAGGAAAATTTTGTTCGCACCAATCTGGATCATCACTAAAAACTAGGTTGGCTAACTCGTGTTCGACATTATCGTTTATCGCTTGATGAGCTTTATTGTAATACTCCATTCCTAAGTTAGTGTGGTAGTCAGGTAAATTCTTGTAATCGCCTCTCCGGACATGTGTCGAGCAAAGAGGTTTACCGTCTAAACCGTTGTCGATGAGCCACTGTTGTCCCTCTTTAACTATATGGTCATGAAACTCGAGTTCTTCTAAAAGATTTTGGGCGCAATTTAACCAGTAAAAAGGAGACTGAAAGTATCCATGCAAGTTTGTGTCATCCTCCACTAACCAGACGTTTGGGTTAAACGCAAACCCAGGCTCTGGATATACTCTTTTTGCTTTTGATTCTTTTATCCTGTTTGCAGAGGAAATTTTGAATGTTTTAAAAAGCTCTAGTTCTGGATTGTCTGGAACCCCTATCTCAAACCCCCTTAAGAAACCTATTCCATACAGAGCACTGTATTGGAATATCTGGTTTCCTAATCGGCCCATATTTCCTAATTGGGAATAAGTTATCATATTAGTCCTTTCTTACACCTACCATGCCCATGTGCTGAAGTGTTCTGAATTGTGATTCTGAGGCTAGCTTAGGATACATGGGATCATACTTAGGATTGTGATTAGAATTATAATCTAATAAGACTTCGTCAATATTACAAAAGTTGAACCACCTGATGCATCTTAGCCAAAGGTGATGATCTTCGGCAATCGGATATGTATCATCATATCCACCAGTACGCAAAAGAATGGATTTTCTAAAAACCACAGACGGATGAGCTAAAGAATTTCGTCCGGTCAGTAGCCAAGATTTCATAGGTATATCTTCTGTCGGATATCTAAACGAATCGTCTTTGACAGATCCGTCAGGGTTCATTAATCGTATTTGTGTACCACAAATATCAATCTCGAGATTGGATTCTAGAAGATTAACTTGCTTTTCCAGCTTTTCCGGATACCAAAAGTCGTCACCGTCTTGTCTAGCGATCAGAGGACAGGACGCATTTTGAAGACCTGTGTTTAGAGCCGGAACAATACCAGGTGTATTACACTGAATTATTTTTATACGGGTATCTTTAAAAGCTTTGACTTTAGATATTGTTTCGTCTTCACAAAGATTATCAACGACTATAACTTCAAAGTCTTCATATGTCTGCTCTAAAACCGAGCTTATTGATTTCTCAATTGTGCTAGCACAATCTTTAACAGGTATCACAACAGATACTTTAGGCAATTTAGCCCTCCAAGAATTCTTTACAACCGTGCCCTAGAGTGATATGAGGAGTTTTGGCTTCCCAGTCAATTTTGTTATGGAATATCCAGCCGCCCATTTCTGCTCCTAACCGAGATGCCAGAGCTTTCATTTCATCGTCGGTAACGTCTGACCACTTTTTATCAAAGAACATATTGTTCTCAGGGGTGTCCTCTTGTGGCGTGTTATATTGCGACTGCCAGAATTTAGACCAGTAGTTCTTGTAAAGTCTTATTTTTCTTTCCAGATCAAACCATGACATGTGGTAAACTGTCGGGACGCTCTCGATAGCTGTCGACATCCACTCCTGGAATTTTTGTAGGCTCTCTGCACTTCCCATAAGAGCATTACGACGTTGCTCCTCAACTTCCTCAGAGTAAAAAGCTAAAAACTTTATTCTCTTAAAGTTCTCAGGATGAATATAGTCACATGTGTCACTACCAGGTGCTGTATATAGGTTTCCATCCTCATCCTCCCTTCTGAGCTCTAGAGGGATGCCATGGGTTATGTTTGGGGTATTTTTCGATACCCTCCACTTCCATGGATTGACGTCCACCCTTACTTTGTCATAACCGCCCCAGAATTCAACAACTGGAAGAGCAACAAGATCAGAGAGTTTTGGAAAGCGTTTGACAAGGTCGTGTATTTTCTCGTAATCCCTAGGGAGTACAAATTCGTCGCTGTCCATTTGCCAGCAATATTCCGAAGTGCATTTTGAGCGCGCATATGCTTTCTGCATGCCATCACTATGATAGGCGAAACGTGGATGATCCCAATCGATGGAATTTTGCTCAATAACTAGCCGCGGTTCATCTTTAGACATTGCGGTAAGCTTTTCCCATGTACCGTCAGTTGAACCGCTATCGACAACAACAACCTCATCACAGAACCCCAACATGGACTCAATGGATTTTTCCCATGGATACTCGTTATCAATGCAATTATACACAGTTGTGTATCCTGATATTGTTGGCTTCCAATTCATCTTTGAGATGATACCGTTCCAGAATCTCTCACGCGCGGCAAAAAGATAAGAGTTGGTGTCCAGGGAGTCATCCGTATCAAACCAGATTTCATCCTTGTGCTGAACATTCTCATTAAGAACTAGTTCACAACCAAGAAGCTTAGCCTCAATGACTAGTCGAGGGCATGTGTCTCCACCGCGAGGGAGGTAAACTAAGCCGACGCTAGAAGATAATTTTTGCAGAACTTCATCATGACTCAGACCAGAAATCTTTTCATAGTCCAGTCCATTTTCTTCGCAATGTTGAACAGCATCCTCTGTACCCTTAATCCAGCTGCTCGAATCCAGAACGACCCAACCCGAACGCTCTTTTTCTTCATTATTGAGTTCAGCGACTCTAATAAAAAACTTGTCATCAAAAACAGAGCTGAGTACTACTGATTCACACTCTTCTAGAAAAGGAAAACGGTCAATATATCTTTGCTCCTGTGCTTCTGACATCCACCAGATATTCTTGGCTCCCAAGAAGAAAGCTGAAATCATCTTACCATGAATCTCATCATGACAATCACACTCTTTCTCTTCAATGTGGAGATGCTTTTCAATCGACCTGAACTTACAGAATTTGTAGTCGTATTCAATAATAGAATAATCCAGATTTGCCGCGGCGGTAGGAATAAGGTTGAGGTTCATACCTGAGAAGTTAGTGAAGATCCAGTAGCAGTCGTGATACTTCTGCATCATCTCCATGGTAACATCTCGAGAATAAATGGCAGCAATACTGATATTATCCGGAGCGCTATCAATAAGAGCCTGAGTGGTTAACTCAGCTCCACCAGCAATGTCTTTAGCGTAGAAGTCTGCAACAATTATAATTTCAGGTTTCTGTTTTGTGGTTTGGGTCTCTGCCATCGGTTAGCCTCTCTATATAGATCTATAGATCCAGTAATTTAATAATAGTATATTAATAATAAAAGATCTACAGAATTACTGTTAACTGAATTACAGATCTATATGTAAGAGTATTTTTTAGAATGTACAGAATTTTTTAAAATTATTTATTCTTCAGGATCCTCATACCATTCTTCCATGAAAGATTCACCGGTAACCTCTTCGAGCTTGCGAATCATTTTTTCCATATTGACCCGAACATGTTTTCCGGTTTTTGTATTTCTAGAAAAATATTCCCATTCCCCTTCTTCATTGTGTGGAGATATGTTGGTGGTGTTGCCATTTCCGTCCTTAACCCACAGTTCTGCTCGGCTGCTGGCACCGGTGTTCTTAGCATAAATCCATGCCTTCGTGGTGACCGTGGACGGATTGGTCCCGGTTCCTGAGTCTCCATGGTTCGTAAACCCCGCGGCGACATGATCAAAATTTCCGATCCCTTTGGCCACAAAACCGGCTTTGAGCGTTGTAGTCCCCTCCATCGTTATGTTTGGAGTTGTACCCTGAGTTAAGGGTATTGTCATTGCTAAGTCTTTGTGACTATTCCCGTAGTACGAATAGATAAAAGATTTGTCTTGAGCGTTGTTATACTCAAAAGTATGTCCGTACCAGGAACTCCTTCCGGGTAACCCTCTATCGGTCTGTCTACCCGCGCTCGATTCACCAACTGCCAGTCTCGCATTGGAATCGTGGGAATCAGCCCCAGCACTAATATTAACATTCACGCTGAGTGTGTTTGAACCATTGTCGACGTATCCGGATACGTCAGCGATAATAGGGTAACTGCCCATATTTCCGAATCTGACTACGCCGGAGCCGGATGCACTGGCCGCGTCACCGGTGTTTAAGAGGATTTCTCCATCCGTCTGCCCCGATCTCCTAATTGCGGCAATCGTAAAATCGCCTACCACGTCCAATGACGGAGTGTCATCAGTATCAAAAGTAAATTTTGTCACTCCGTCATCTTTAATTTCAAACTCTTCATCCGCCCCTAAATTCATTGAAAGGCCTTGGGCGGCTTGTAGGGTAAGCGCACCGGTGCTATAAAGCCCGGTTCCCCTAAACGTATCACAATTAATATCATTACCAGAAACAGTTAGATCACCATCTATTTGCAGATTGCCGCCTTGATCAAGCACCATTTTGTTAGTAGCATCGCTCGCGTTATCGCTAGCCACACCAAATTTCATCTTTGCTCCTCTATGAGAGTTAGTAAAAGCCTGACTAGCTTCTACAAAGATGTATCCCATTCTACCTTCGCTGTCATCATTCGCGCTCTCCGAGCCGTACCACTCGATTTGTCCAATGTCATCCCCAGCGGCGATACCATCTGTCTTATGATACCGCAACGAAATCTTTGGTATTTTGGTGTTATCTGTAGAGTGTTGTCTAATAACTAGTTCATTCTCACCGAAGAGGTATTTCCTCTTGGGAGCTGCTGTACCTATGTCGTTTAACCAAAATTCTAACCTTGATCCTGCATTGTTATTAGCATAGCTAAAACCCTCCGTGGCTATAAGCTTGATGTAACCTGTAGCATGAGAATTTGCACCGCTTAGTTCTTCGGAGTTTCGAAAGGCTAGAAGAAAAAGCTCTTCATCGGTGGTGAAGTTGACACTGTCGATCCCAGTTAGTGTTACTTGTTTCGCCGCGCCCAACACCTTCAATTCACCCGTTTCCAAAGTTCCAAGGATCTTATGTTGTGTGCTAACACCCGTTGTGAGAGGTCCAGCAGTATGTAATGCTCCAGCGATCCCGACGTTTCCATTCGCCGTTACACTGTTGGCAGTTCCCAGTGTAATACATGTCGTGCCATCATCTTGCTTAATATCATTACCGGTAACTTGTAAGTCACCAGCAACCGTAACAAGGCTAGATGAGTGGAGACCTAGATCTATGTCAACCTTTCCAACCGTAACCGTTGAGCCTCTTATCTGTATACCTTGGTACAGTGGAGACGCCGTATTAGCGGCCACCTTAAATGTCATACGGGACGTCTCACCGCCATCTGCCGAATCTCTAATATCACTAGTGATTTCAGAATAATTCGTACCATTACCCACGCTATCTTCTGAGGTGAATAATATGGTACCTATAACATCGTCGTCTGCACCATGAGCCCCATTCCTATCTTTAAAAAACTGAAGTCTGGCTGAGGCGGCATCATTAGTAGTATTTTTAATTCTGATTAATGGGTCCCCGGTGTTTGCAGAAGTAAACTCTGTGAGATCATTAGCTACAGTTAGAGAATCAACTATGTTACCGGTGATGCTTACATTCCCTGCGAAAGTCGTCTTTTTATCATCGGCAATTGTCACAGCGGTCGCATGTGAGTTAACACTAGTACCAGATGTTCCACCGTCAGCGACTTGAATCACCACTGAGCCGCCAACCCCTGTACCGGTACCAGCACCACCTTTAATAGTTAGTGCCTGGCCCGCCTGGTTATTTCCGGATTTGTTGGCGCAACCGATTACGCTGGAAGGTATGAGCGCCCCGCTCACAGTCAAATCATTAACAATTTCTGTACGACCTGAGCCGTCAAAAGTGATAGCAGTCCCTCCTGCTGAGCCTTGAATATCATTACCGCTCACAGTCAAATCACCGGCAATCGTCATGCCGCCTGATTCATCGATATTAGCTACTTCAGTTGCAGCATCCCCAGCAACAAAGCTGAACTTTGCGGTACTTGGGTGGGAAGTGGAGTCTTTATCAATTTGTAGGGTTAGTGATTCACGAGAAGCAACCTTACTGGTAGTTTCATCATCATGATCTTCTATAATGACTTTTAGATCATATAAGAACTTATGATCGGCGCCGTTACTACCCCCGATACTGTTTAGCCTGATAAGATTGCTAGCTGCGGTTTTAAAAGTTATTTTATACGCAGCTAGTTTCAGCGCACCATCGGCATTTTCGTTTTGTGCGCCTCCACTATAACGAGCCCAGTCACCGACCGCGCCCTGGATCGTGCCATTAACTGTAAGGTCAGAAAAAGCTGCTGGATCAAGCGTGGTAGTCGATTTTTTCCATTTTACTGGAACAGCAGAGGGAGATGAAAAGCTAGAATCGCTAGAAGCGGCTGTCTGTACCACAAGGTTATCCCCATCTTCCGGGGTGTCTTCGCTGACAGCTGTGAAACCTTTTCCAGCGTCTTTATTGAGCCCTGCAGCGATACCCCAGAAACTGATGGTCACAACTTTTCCGCTTGCCACCGCATTCCCTGAGTTCAACTTAAGTTCACCGTTGGTTAGACTCACAACATAAGCGTCAGTTCCAGTCGGGACAGCTTCTCCGGTCTCACCCAAAGTAAAAGCGATGTTACTTCGGGCCTGCACTCCGTTATTCCCGGATCCTACAAAAACAAATTTATTGTTTATAGTCGCTCCCGTTCCAGCGTGATGAACCTCTGCGTCTCCAGTTTTTTTAACGTCGCTTGTGTATATTGGCATCTCTTATTCTCCGTCCTCAACCGGTTGAAGCATCATCTTGAACCGCTTTCCAGTTAGATTGTTAATTACGTACAAACTGTCCTCACCCTCTTGAATGGTCCAGTTACCGGAAGTTCCATCAACATCATTGCTGGAGCCCATATTATTGAGGTGGAGGTCTCCTGTGTAGAGATTAGCGAACCGCCTGTCGGCCGTCCCTAAGTTGAACGTATTATCCGCTTGTGGAATTATATGCCCCTTATGCTGCATGCACTTTTGGCTAGCGTTACCTTCCACCGTATGAAGCACTCTCTGGATAGCTAACGCCACGTCTCCGCTAGCCACATTATCAGAGAATGCTAACATCCTGTTCGAATGTAAGAACAACCCGCCAGTACCAGCTGATCCAGGTTTGAGCCAGAAATGTTCCTCGGCACTCATTCCACCGGAACCATTATTAATTGTTGTAGTGAATATGGTCTGTCCAGCATTCTGGAAGACGCGTCCGGTTGTTAACGGATTATTCCCGGTAGCGAGTGTATTATCTGCCATGTGCAATGAGCCGCTGATTACGACATTGTTCTTGAAGGCAGAGTTGGTTCTAGAGCCAGCGTCATCGCCGACATAAAAGAACAAATCTGTTGGTATTGGCGTACCGTCGGCATAAATTGCAGCCTGGGTCATGTACTTATCTCTCGAAGAAATTACCATCCCACCGGTTGATTTAGCTCTCTTCTCTCCGCTGTCACCAATACTAAATAGTGTGCCGTTCGCCGGCGAAACGTCAACCAACCTTTCCAGTGTGACCGGAGTCGTAACTTCGCTGTCTCTAAACTTCAACACATTAGAATCTAAGTAAATTCTGTGATCACTGGAACCAAAATTTAATTGTGCCGAAGAACCAGCTAGGTTAACATGTCGCCCAGAAGTAAGGATTAAGTCGTTAGTATCACCATGGATAGATTCCCCAGCATCTCCAAACTCAATCTTCTTACCGTTGGCCATTCTAACCAGGTTATTCGTTATCCTAAAGACTTCAGAGCCAGCCTGATCATTAATAATACCGGTATTGGCAGTAGTAGTGTTAATAGAGAATGCTGTGTTACTACCATTTTTAAGCGTAATGTCTCCACCGGCGGCATTTAACTCAATATCACCAGCTGCGATGATTGACAAGTTATTACTACTGTCAGCTTCAATCTTTTCAGTAGCTGCACCGAAAGTTAACCCGACCTGCGCTGGAAGATTTACGTCGGTAGCTGCAGTAAGATTGATCGCTGCTCCTGAAGCCATTGTAAGGCCATCACTTCCGTCTCCAACGATGTGCTCTCCAGAATCTGATCCCCACTCTATCTTCGTTGTGGCTGTTCCAATTGTTATGTCTCCACCGGCGTCGATTGTTAGGTCTGTACCATTACCTGAGATGTATTCGCCTCCTTTATCAAAGAAGTAGAGCTTTCTATCGTCACCAACACGGATAACTTCGTTTCCGTCAAACTGCTGAAAGATAAGATCTTTTGCGTCGACTTTTTGCTGAATTATTCCATCGCCTGAATTCGCCTGAGTAAAATCAATCTGACCCGTAGCATCACCGAACTTGATTGAGACCTGGTCTCCATCAGCGTCCAAAATAATATCACCCGCGGCGTCAATAATAGCATCTGTTGCTGTCCACGTCGTATCGCCATCCGATGCGACCGTAAATGTAGAAGCATTAGAGCCGTCATAGGAGAGTTTAAGCTGAGCTCCTGAACCAGCTAATACCTCTAATTGAGCACCAGGAACAGCGGCGCCTATACCTACCTTACCGTCCGGACGGACAACCATCTTCTTGGTTAATGACGCGGCATCCGTGGACCGAGTCAAGAAACCTATTTCAGCAGGGCATGTTCCATTTCCGCTCCACGTATCTGTGGCCGTAGCGTTGATTTGCGCAGAAATATTCAAATTTGCATCTTCACCTTCAGCAAACCGAATCTCTCCAAGGTTTTGTCCGCTTGTTAATTCTGCACTATTCTGAAGTCTAGTTAGCTGATAGAATGGACCTGCAGCAGTATTATCGGCCGGCCCCCCATCACCGCTTTTCTTTCTTTGATGAACCACCCCGCCCTGCTCTATGAGCGAGATAAAATTACCAGCGTGGGTACTTCCACCCGGAGCAGCGTACATCCACCCTCTCTCAGTTCCTGTTGAATCTTGAAAACGAAGAAGATTAAAATACAATGCACCATACGTCCCAGAATAAGCCCCGGAGCTCTCCGACGCTGCACTAAAGAACTTAAATCCCGCACCCGGATCAATACCCATGAAAGCCGTAGCGCTAGCGCTTCCGTTCCAGTAGCGCATAACAAGCCCACGGTCTTTATTTGCCTCAGCGCTGGTTACTGTTGAGTTGTAAGTGTCATTATCAGCATTACCACCGGCGCTACCATCACCGGCATCATTTATAACCCCACCGATATCAATCACAGGGTCAACCGAAGTGATAGTTTCAGTGTTCAATGTTGTTGTTCCACCCTGGACGGTTAGGTTGCCACGAACCATAATATCTTGAAAAATGGCGGCGGTGAAAGTGGCGCTACCATCGAAAACGATCGCACCAGCACCATCCCGGTCAGGGGTGAGAGCGCTTCTGTTTGATATAACCAGTGATCCAGCTGCGATTAAGGGATGAAACTTAGAGCCATCAGTTCCATTCCCACCGAGTTGATCAAAAGGATCTGCTGCAGCCTGAGCACTAGCTCTACCCATACTTCCAGTTGCAACAAATATTCTATATTCAGAGTTTTCTCCATTAACCGATGCGACACCATTTCTAGCTGCATTACCTAGGTGAATACCTTCTGGTCTGGTACAAATTGCACCATACTGGTCAGTCTCAAGCGTAAGCGCGGATGGAGCTTTTATGATTAAGTTGTTATCGCTTGGTGCATGAATAAACTGAGAGTCATCATGAAACTCGAGCTTCTTGCTAGTCGACATTCTCAAAGACGAAGCCGTACCGCCTGCCGTTGTATTCGCCATGGAAAACAATCTTTGAGCATCACCGTCATACCATGCTACATCTGCTGTGACCTGATTCAACCCCCAATAGCCTTGAAGAGTACCAGCATGCTGAATGGCTATGTCACCGCCGTGAGGGTCCAAATAGATATCACCATCAGCGTCAATTTTTATATTGGCACCTATGTGAGCACCGGAACCTTCATGGTGGTTGCTCGCAAGTGTGGTCTCACCGTCAGTACCACATGTAATTGTAAAATAATCCTGAGCTCCATCTTTATTAAAGATGGAGAATCTATCGTTGGGGCTATCGAATCTAAACCTGACCCCACCATTGTCTGTGATGTCGGTAACACCTCCATCAGCCTCAAGCACTATTTTCTTTTCTGCAGCGATTGTAACGCCACCCGCTGCAGCTTCTATCTTAATAGCAGCGTCCGCAGCTGCAGCCTCTGTATCACCCGCTGCATTTTTAATAAGAATCTTTTCGCTACCAGCAGTTCCGTGAGGAGAGAGTAGCATATGCGTAGAAGCCGTGTTCCCAAGTGTCAGAGTCTTTTCGTTTGCCAGCGTGGATCCGATAAGCATGTTGCCAGTGGCTTCCATCTTTACGCCATCAGCTTCATGAGAATGTATATAGACGTTAGCGTCTCTAAACTCAAGTTTTATATCTTCGTTAAACCTAAATGTGGGCTTTGCTGTGGTGGCTCCTTTTTTGCTACCAACGAAACTAAACAACAATTGTTGTGTGTTTGCGTTAGATCCATTTCCATAGCCGTACCACTGAAAATCGTTTAGACTGCTACCGTCTTCAAGTTTTACGAATCCGAATTCGTCTGCTGCGTCAGAAGTATCTGTTGATCCATGGCGAAACCCAATGTATCCGCTCGTTGTATCAAGATTGATATCACCGTCGCTTAACAATGTTATATGAGCAGCTACAGAATCATCATCAGCATGAGTAGATAGCTGTGTTACGCCGTTTAAATCAACGGAAATCTTAAAATAGTCTCTGTCACCGTCTACATCGGCGTCATCATAAATCGTGAGAGAGGGGCTTGCAACGTTAAAATCAAAAATATCATGAGCCTGATCATCATCTCTCATCGTAATGTTACCACCAGCTGCAGTCATTATAATGTCACCGTTAGTTACAGTGTCGATGGTCAGGTTTGAGCTGTTATGGTTTTTGATTATATTCGTCTGTACAAAGCCATCAACTCTTATATCCCCGGTATTCTCTATCGTCACACCACCAGTCTGGCTGGATGGATTATAGGTTCCGTTACCGTGGAACCCACCTGCAAAATAAGCTCTAGAAGCAGAGGGAGTGACAAAATTACCAGGTACAGTATTATCAACTTCTATGACTTGTCTTTCCGCGTAAAGGCTACCACTAACAGTTACGTTCCCTAGAAATAACACTGTTGAACCGTAGGAGTTACCAGCCAGTGCGACGTTACCTGCAGCGCTAGGGTTACCACCCGCCGGCTGTGTCGCATCAAGACCACGCTCCGTACCTTGGCTTGCTGGGTGTCCGTCAAAAAGACACCAAACGTCATCCCCGATTTTGGCATGAGTTAAATTTAAGTAAGAGCTAGCAGAGTCGGTCTTGTGTTCATTAGAAATAGGACCACCCCCACCGGTCCTTCTAGTCCCCTCAAAATCGCTAGCTTTGCTGGCAGAGTAAAAGACTAATCCTAAGTGGGGTTTCGAAGATTCTGCAGATCCTGATCCAATTACGATAGAAGTCCTTATTTGCCTAGTTCTAAAATCTCTTGCCATCTTAATCTACCCTATAATATATCGCTGTGTAGTGAATGTCGAATGATGCATTCTTATCATTTGTTCCGTCTAAACTAAGTATTATGTCGAACCCGCTTGATGTCACGTTCGTAGCGATGACATTTTGGGCCGATCCAACAGAGATTAGATTAACCGTTGGGACCCCTTCCATCTGCTTTTCAAAAACAACAGAACGGGGTGAAGCATGACCAGCCAGAACAGTTTCGGTGCCTGAGCAGACGTGGGCTCTACTAAAACTAACGCCAGGCATTATCTAATGTCCATAACTTGCAGCGCAACCGTTCCTGTAAACTCTGCGCTGGATTCCAGAGTGAATGTTACTACCCCTGTCGTCGCATTCAGATTGAGCGCTGATATAAAAACATTAACGTTACTCTCATGCGCATTTTCTTCAATGGTACTAACACTGAGAGTGATTGTCGGCATTGATTTATAAAACCCCTCCATAGCTCCTGTCACTTTATCTGTCACCTCGAATTGTACCAGCAGCGATTCTATTACAACTTCTGCTGTCGTTCTGTAAGATGTGGAAACAGGATACCTTGTAACTGGGTATATTTTTCTATATCTATTTCTGTCATATTTTTGAAATGTCGTTGACTTGTTGGCCATGCAAAAACCTCCAAGCTTAAATATATATCAGAGAATATTGGATGCCAAAGTAGCCAAATTTGATCTCTGTCCATGGGGAATGTGAACATGTGCAGCCAGGTTTGTTCTCTTAAAACGATCAACTATAATAGATAGACCATTGGAAACTTTATCGATGTACGGAGTGTCAATCTGGTCTGTGTCGCCTAACAGAACTATTTTAGAATTTTTTCCTACTCGAGTGATTAAGGTCTTGAGTTCATGAACGGTTGCATTTTGCGCCTCATCAACAATTACAAATGAATCGTTAAAAGATCTGCCTCTGATGAACGCTAGCGGTGCAACTTCAATCTGGCCCTTGTCTTTCATCGCTTCGAAGTATGTAATATCATTAAACATCGTTTGGAAGTTATCTTTTATCGGAGCTAGCCATGGATCCATCTTTTCGTTGAGATCACCAGGTAAAAATCCAATATCGTTTCCGACTGTCTGGATGGATCGGCTGATTATGATTCTGCTGTATTTCTTGCTCATGGCTCCGTCCATGGCTGCCATTAAGGTCAAAAAAGTTTTTCCTGAGCCAGCGATACCGGTTAGCGTAACTAGAGGGATGGTTGGCTGCATTAAGGCGTCGATTGCAAAGCTCTGCTCTTTATTCTTTGGAGATATCTTAGCTATCCCACCTGGCGCACCAATGAGCTTATTAAGAAACCCATCTTCATATCTCGCAATAAAGCTAGAGTGCTCTCCTTCGTTCACCAAGACATATTCATTAGGGAATATTCCGTGCTCATCCCCAATATGTATCTCACTCTCTTGATAAAATTTATCAACGCGGTCTTGATCAAGAAGCATTGTATGACAACCCGAGTAATCCACATCTTCGCTAGCAATATGATCCTTGTAATAGTCCTCAGAACGTATCCCTAGTGCATCGCACTTAACTCTCAGGTTGATATCCTTGGTCACCAGGATAATAGCCTTCTCAGGGTCTTCTGCTCCTTCGGAAAGTGTAGCCGCGATGATGAGATTGTCACCAGCATTCCCAGCTAACCCAAACGGAGCAGTATGCTCGCCAATTATTACTTTAATTGTCTGATCCCTTGAGTATTCTTCAGGTATTGTTATACCTTCATCAAGCCGACCAATATCTCTAAAGCTGTCCAGCAGCCTGTTAACGTACCTAGCTGCCTCACCGACCACACCAGGCTTTTCTTTAAATCTGTCTAGCTCATCTAAAACTTGGAGTGGAATAACGACATCGTTTCCTGGAAATGAGTGTATGGAAGTTTTGTCATAAAGAAGGACGTTCGTATCTAAAATGAATGTTTTTCTTTTCATAGATTTTCCTCTTTTTGTAAATTTGAATATTTTCTATTATCATTTATTTGATACTTGCTTAAGGTAAAAGGGACGTATGGGAAAAGACAAAGAGTTAGCATGTTTTGAGGTTCATGGTAAATACGATGTTCCTTGCCAGAAAAAATCTTGTAGATATTGGATCAATTATTCTTGTGAACAAAACTGTACCTTAATTGCTGCCTCTGAAGGACCTAAGACCCTTCAAGAAATCGGTGATATTTTTGGTGTAACTAGAATGAGAATTTGTCAAATAGAAAAATCAATCAAAGATAAATTGATGAATTTTAAACAAACTCTCAATCCTTAAATCATTTACTTTTATCGCTTTCCAGTGAAAGTTTTACTAAAGCAGCTGCTTCACCTTTCAAGGCCCGCAATCCTCTTCTGGCTCTTACACCAGCAGAAGCATTACCATTTGCATTCTTTACTACGTCAACTTCAAGTGATTCGATAAGAGTTTTAATTTCTTGCCACTTATTTGCTATATTTGATTCAGACATTCTTTACTCCTCAGGCATCAATATTGAGCCGGTCTTTTTTTCATCTAGACAATTTATTATTGCCAACATTTTTTCTCTGTTCTCTAGCTCTAAAGCTAGAACTTTTATCAATTGTTCAATTTCTAACTGGTTTACCCCGAAACGTAAAATTTCGCTTTTTATCTCTCTGCATTTTTTCATGCTATTGGTTATTTTATCTAGATCTTTCATGTCAAAACTCTGAGTCAGCCACAAACGGCTCTATATTAAACCGGTTACCACCTACATAAGTTAGAAATTTTCCTTGCACTTTTTTTTCTATTTCATCCTTCGTAATGATTATTTTTTCTCCGATTTTTTCATGGTTTAAAATAAAAGAAACATGTTCCCAAATGTATAGCTCACAATCGTAACTATTCAAAATATCAGAAACGCTAGATGGCAACATCAAGGAAAAATCCTCCCTTGTCGGCAAACTGTTTAAAGATTCGTGACCAACAGCGATTTCTGACTTGCATATATCATAAACTCTATGGACAATTCCACAGTTGTTGCATTGAGCAAATTTTTCTAGAACGTCATCGGAATCATCCACTATCGAGAAAACGACAAACTTATGAAACGGCGGATTCTCTCTACGTTTATATTGTGGCAGTATACACTGACACTCAATTAGATGCTTCACTCCCTGCAACTTCAACCTCGCAATAAAGTAAATTTTAAGAGATTCTACTTGGCGTGTAAATCGGCTATGGATGATGAAGCCCATGATATTGGCTTCATACGGCAACCAAACCCCATGGCGGTGATCCATTGTCTGGCTTGATCACATACAACATTACTTTTGTTTTTCTTATTTTCGCTAATATCGGCGTGGACGAATATCTTCCTATGTTCGCCTATCATACTCTTAATAGACACCGCGGTATCGATGGAATCCTGGACTTCTTTTAGAAGCCTAGAAGATAATGCTGTTCTATAGTTTTTATTCTCAAAAGTTCTTTTAAAAAAGTACTTTGAACACTCCCCGGGATCATAGACGGCTATTACTGTGGCGAATATAAGGCTTCCTGATTTAAAGTGAGAGTCGGTCCCTATGTGGATTTGGGAGCTTGGGTATTTTTTGATAACATCAATGATCTCTGGAATTTCAAATTGTCTACCAACAGAATTTTTCCATTTATCTTTCAATTTACCGTTCTAGCCTTACCAGATAACCAACACTAAGTATCTTGTTTAACGCCGTTTCTGCTTCTTTTAAAGCTCGAGACACCGCAAAAGCCGGGTGGTGTGTAGTAGCTAGCCCAGTCTCTTTATTAACATCTACGCCAGATAAGTCATAAAAGTCATTATTCGAAATCAATCCACAGGTCGCAATTTGTTGTAACATACTCGAGAAAAAGTTCAATTGATCAAATATAAGACCCTTTTTATTCCATGCACTTTCGTTCAGAAGTATTGAAGTTCTAGCGCTGTGTGAAAGATCTAATGCTTTACTTTTAAAGAAAATTTCAGCTCTGTTGATTAAAACAGAGACGTCAGAGCTTTCGCGAAGCTCGTAATTATTAAGAAGCCGTCCTGTTACAAACCCGTAAGTGGAAAGCTTTAGAGGATCACAGACCTTGTGTATTACATCGTTCCAGAAATCAGGTGAAGGCTCAGCAACACAAACTCTACACTTCCCTAGATCTAGATTGACAGCGCAAGTATTTAAAACACTGTGATCAGCGCCTTTTGCAAGTACCAAGAAAGAGGTGTCTTTTTCCATAGAAAGATTCAGGATAAGATTAATCTCAGAAACATCTTTGATGAACCCATCATAAACCACTATCTGTGCATTATTTAAATTAATAGATTCTTTATTCTTGAAAAAAGCAGAATGTAGACTGCAGTGGATAGACATTCCAGACTCAAAAACACAAGCGTTTTGAAAGCTGTTGGATTTCTTGATATCAAAATTTGAAATGAAACCATTTTTTTCGAAGATCTCAACTAGGTCGTTAGACTTAAGCAGGCTTGAGTATGCGAATTGCTGCTGTAGAATTTCTTTAATTAAACCGATCTCTGCTTCCTTTGCGGCGCTCATTAGATCTTGGTTTTCAGGTACGTTACCTCGCTGCCTCAAGGCGTTTATAAGAAAAGGTAAAAAAGACGCAGCTGATGGGCTGTAGCTCTGCAAAGATTCAATTTGTGATATTAGTAGATCTCTAATATGTTGATTGCTAAATTCAAAATCTAATATAGATCTGTAAGTTTCTGCAAAGGCTACGTTACAAATTTCCTCGTACCCAAAATAAACTAATTTATTTGATTTTTGTTGCTCACAAAAAAGCTCTAACTCTTCGAAAAAAAGATCGATCTCTGATCTGTCTACAGGATAGATTGAGCTTAACATTTTAGTGGAGGTTGTTTCTGTCTTTTGATCCCATACCAGCTGCTAGGCCGCTAAGCATGTTTGTGAAGTTCTCTGCAGCACCCTCAATTTCTTTGGCAGCTGCTTGTTTTTCGCTATACGCCACGCAGTATCTAAAAAAAGAACCGAGCACGCCTAATGACAAGGTCACAATCGCTAGGTTTAAATTTGCAAATGCCATGATAGATGACGCTAAAATCAGAATTTCACTGGCTCCGATATTTTTCATGAATCCCTCCAAAGGTTATTACTGGCGTATACTAAGATTTCCTCAGCAGACTCCTCTGTATAACCATAATCATCAATCATTGTTTTTACCATATTGTTGTACTTTTTCTTTTGCTTATCATCTCTAGTCTTGGACTTCGTAACTATTCTAGCCATGTCCTTGACACTATTGATTAGGTAGCTTTCAATGGCTTCTTTCAAGGGCTCGTAACTTCTGTAATCTATGGTTTCGCCTCTTCTAACCTTGGCGAACATGTAGGCAGTTACGTCTGATCTGAATCCGTCTTTAGATGATCCGACGATGCCAATGCATTCCTCAATGGTTCCCATGAACTTTTCATCAGGCTGCATTTCTTCATTCGTCACTTTGTCTTTCATCTTTGTCTTCATAGCAAAAGCTTCAGCATTATCTAGGTAAGTCTCAAATAAAGACTGCGCCTGCTCTTCGTACGCTGCTACGAATGCCTTAGCTATTTCATTCTCTAAGATCCTCAAGTATTCTTTTCTTACAACGTCTTGTAAGATAGTCAAGCACTCTTGCTTAAAGGCTTCATCTACAATCTGTTCCTTACAGTTCTTGGCTATCGTATCCATTATAGATATTGGCGTTATAAAGCCCTTATCGCTATCCGAGAGGGCACAGTCAACAGATTTCATAATAAACCTTGTTGAAATACCGCTCATACCCTCATGGGCCGCCTCTTCCCTCAAGTCCTTTATGTCAATCTTCTTGACTCTGCCTTTCTCAATAACATCTTCGCCATTGTATATCTTCATCTTCGTCAATGGATCACACTTACCAGAAGTTTTAAGTCTGGACATCACGCTGAACATTGAAGCGATTCTTAGCGTATGCGGAGCGATATGGCTATCGAAACTTGATCTAGAAAGAAGCTTTTCGTATATCTTGATTTCTTGATCAAGTTCTAAAACATAAGGAACATTTACTTTCACCACTCGATCAATAATAGCTTCATTTGTATGTTCGCTCTGAAACCGATTCCATTCGGCTTCGTTACAGTGAGCGATAATAACTCCATCAAAGTGGATCATGTCGTGCTTTCCTGGGGCGGGAACTCTTTTCTCTTGGGTCGCGGTGATTATTGTGTGAAGAAACTCAATCTCATTCTTAAAAAGCTCAATAAACTCTACAATTCCTCTGTTGCCGATATTAAAGGCGCCATTAAGAGATAGTACACGAGGATCATCTTCTGAGTAAAGATCTAGTTTAGAGATATCTTCAGAGCCAATTAATACTGAAACGTCTTGTGAGTTTGCGTCCATTGGTGGGACTGAAGCCACACCTCTTCTACCTCTTTGAGAAAAACTAGTCTCTACAACTTGGAAGTCTTCATATCTTCCATCCATTTCTTGAAGAAGCTGGTACCTGACCGGTGGTGATATATCACCCTCAATTTTAACACCTAGCTCTTCTTCGAACGCGCCTCTGATACCTCGAGGTATGAGTTGTAGCGGATTACCTTTTTGTGGGTCACCGTCAATATGAAAGTAGCTAACGCCATCTAGGGATCTTTTAATATGTTCTGTAAGCGCAGACTTACCAGCTCCGACAGGACCCATTAGCAACAAGACCTGCCTAGACTCTTCCCCTCTAGCTGCAGCTGATTTAAGGAACCTCATGATCTTTGAAATAACTCTTTCTGATCCGAAAAACTCGCTCTTAAAGTAGTCGTAGATCTTGACATTCTCACCATCGAATATCTTATTTTTTCTTGGGTTACTGTCTTCCATAACAGAGACACCATGATCTACCAGCGTGTCATATAGCTTTTTGTGGGCTGCATCTGCTACGTCTGGTTTCTTTTTGACCAGGTCTAGGAAATCAAGAAAGTCCCCCTTGAACTTTTCTTTTTTTACCTTTTTTCTCTGTCCTTCAATTAATTTTAAAAAGCTCTTCTTGTTGCTCACAACGTCTCCTAAATTTCGAATGGCTCATGTTCTATTACTGTGTCTAGCCGAACAACACCACCCCATAATGTAGTAATATAATCGACTACTTTCTCTGCGTAACCTAATTCTAGATCTCTTCCATCATGTTCATGATGAATCCTTAATACATTATTGGGCTTTAATTCTTTTATGATTATCTTAGGTATAGAATTTGACCCAACCTGCTTTATTAAAGAAGACTTTACTTCTTTCCATCCATCGTCGTCAGAGACTTCATTAATAACATAATCTCTTTTATACAATGAATACGAAAACAAGTTTAATTCATAACAGTCTTCTTTCGTTAGATATTGCCTCAAGAATGACTCATCATGACAGACTTCTCTAGCGATAAAACATTCTTCTAACCCGTATCTTTCTTCTATTTTATTGAAAAGGTAGAACCCCAGATGATAAGGGTTAATACGCCCTAAATGCGGTCTCACAACCTGGTTATGGCTCTTTAAAAACGGAATGTGATATTTTTGCGGTAGATCTAGATTATGCATAAGGCGATAGTGCCAAAACGAAGCCCATCCTTCATTCATAATTTTGGTCCTGATCTGTGGCATGAAATACATCGATTCCTGTCTAACGATCTCTATTATGTCACGTTCCCAATCTTCTAGGTTAAGAGCCATCTCGCCGACAAAAGCTAATATATCAATCTCATCCTCAATCGGAAATATGTCAGGATTTCTATCTTTAACTGATGCATCTCCAGACTTTATTCTCTTGATTAGATCTTTTCTTCTGGATTGGTGCGGAACATAATCCTTACAGCTGGGCGAGATATTCATAGATAATGCATGAGCGCAATCAAGCACTCTCTCCACTTTCTCTATTCCTATGCTGGGATCCTCTATGTAAGAATCTATTCTCTTTTTTGCGTTTTTAAATCTCTGAATAACATTCTCTGGTCTAGTCTTCGCGAACGTTAAGTTGTTCTTAAAAAAGTCAGAGTGACCAACACAGTGACACATGATTAAAAGCTGCAGGTAAAATGGGTTTTCTCTCATGAGATACGCGATCGATGGATCACTGTTTATTATAAGCTCGTAAGGTAATCCTTCCGCACCTAGGTTATACATCTGGTGCGTTCTTTCAAAAGACTTACCGTAGCTCCAATGGCGATAGTGCAGTGGCATACCGTGATATGCCATATTTCCTATCATTGCGTAATAGTCACATATTTCATATGATATAGGAAACCAGTCAAGATCATGAGTTTTTGCTAACTCTATAATTCTGTCATCCCATTCTTCTAAATCTTTTATGCTCCAGTCACTCATTAAAGCCTCCAAAAAATCTCTGGAAAGCTAACCAGACATCGTCTTTATTCCTAATCTCTGCGATTTTAAAATTATCTTTTACCAGCGGACCGAATATCTCTGACAGCGTGGACATCTGCAACCACGCTCCCCTTCCTTCTCGCGGCTCTATTTCGCAGTAACCAAAAAACTGGCTTAAGGATGCCAATCTGCGAGCGCTTTTAACCGCACCGTCGTTATCTTCAGGCCAATTATCTCCATCAGAACACTGAAAAGTGTATATGTTCCAGGTGTCCGGGTGGTATCTTGTATCTATAACATCTAGACATTTATCTAGTCCGGTTGAAACAAGCGTTCCTCCTGTCGAACCTTTCGCGAAAAAATCATCTTCATTAACTTCAGCTGCGCTAGTGTCATGAGATATAAAGCAATGCTCAGTGTTTTCATATTTTGAACGGATGAAGTGGTACAAAAGAAAGAAGAAGCTTCTAGCCAAAAACTTTTTCTGCTTGGTCATCGAACCTGATACATCCATTATAAAGAATATTGCAGCGTTCGATGTCGGTTTCTTTTTTTCTTTGATGAAGCGATATCTTAGATCATCGTGATGAAAACCAAAGCGCTCTTCATTTTCCGGATCGTAAGTGCTATTTTTTATGGCTTTCTTTTTTCTTTTGATTTTTTTCTTGATGGTTTCTTTTTTATCGAGTCTAGGCCGGATGCCTTCATTTCTGTAGCCACTTCTCTTGAACGATTTACTGGAGATATTTTTGAACTTCTTTTTCTCCATGTTTGGTAGCTTAAAATGATCAAACAGGTAGGCTGACAATTCATCTAAGGTAATTTCAACCTCATAATACTCTTCGCCCTTTTCGTTACCCGCTTTGTTTGGTTTAGCTGGGGATCCCTTCCCTCGCTGCCCAACCTTTTGGCCTCTGTGAATGTCTTGACCTTCTGCCGATCCTACATTCTTTTTGTTTTCATTGTCACCGTAAACAAAGCGATATTCCTTAATGCCCTTGACTGGTATCTTAATTTTTTTCTTACCATCTTGACCGATAATAGATTCATCGGCGACAATGTCATGGATCCCTTCCTTTATCGCTTTGTCGATTTTTTCTTTGTGCCTCTGCCTGTCAGAGCCAGATCGGTCAGAGACGTTTTTATTTTCTTTAAAAGTAGACATATATGTCTAAATATAAATTTTATGCTAGAATAAGAAAATATAATTTTCGAATTGAGTTATAGCGTCAGCCAGAAACTTTGAGGTGTTTTGCTTAAATCCCTCTGTGGTAACCCACTCGAACCCACAATGCTCCCAGATTCCAGTATGAGGATTCTTGGTGATCTGGGGCTTCTGTTGAGTTCTGGCTGTAAACACTACTAGCTTTCCGCTGGATATAGGTGGAACAGATTTGATTAGGTCTACGTTTTTTAATTTTATCCCGCACTCTTCAAAACATTCTCTTTTGGCACAGCTCAAAAAGCTCGAGTCAGTATTGTCAAGAGCACCTTTTGGTAGGTCATATGTCCCATCATGGTTGATTAGAGCCAATATTTTCTTGTTTTTGTTTCCCTTGACTATGATGAACCCTGCTCCGGGGCCCGGGCCTGTTCTGCTTTTACCTACCATAATCATCCTCTAGTCTGATTACGTCATCCAACTCTTTAGTGCTAACTTCGATTAAAGTACAATCACCGCTAGCGGCAGAGAATCGGTGTACTACACCGGGAGTGATGTGAAAGGAATCACCCTCGTTAAGACACAGAATACCATCTTCCAGAACTAATTCAAGAGTCCCATTCATCACTAAAATAGTCTCTTCTTTTTTCTCGTGCTTTTGAAGTGATAACCGGTGTCCGTCCTTGATATGAATAATTTTTCCGACGTAGCCATCTTCACGGTTAGAGAAAGCCCATATCTTTTCAAAGCCCCACGGCTTATCAATTACTGTTGATGGTTTCATTGAACTCCTCTGGGAACAGTCGACGATTCATGCTATAGAACCTGTTCCAGTCTTCATCCAAAATATAAGTAGTTGCATAGTCGTCTTTTGATCTGACTGATCTTCCGATCGCCTGAATAATCGTCTTAGCCGTTTGCAGCGGATACCACCATTTCCATTTATTCATTTTCTTACGAATCAATTTATCTCCTAAGTAGGGATAGGGTATCTTACAAATTATTTGAAAACGGCTTAAATCATCCCTTAGATCAACCCCCTCGGTCATCGAAGGAGACAGTAGTATTGTAGGTTTGTCTGATTTCCGGTGCCTCTCTAAAGCCTCATCTCTATCTTCTGATGAATGGTATATCAGGCGGTACTTTCCTTTCCTAACGTTCCTCTTAAGATAATTTGCGATCTTGTAAGAGTGGCAGTGGATTATTCCTTTCTCTTCATTATGCTCCATGATAATGGACTCCACCGCCTTAGCCAACCTAGGTAGCGTTTGCTCTATATGTTGGGATGACATCTTTCCAATCCCAGCTGTAATGACAGGCCGATTCTCAACCGGAAACGGGCTAGGTAAGGATAGAAAAGCACACTCACTCTCTTTTACACCCAGAAGCTCGCAGAAAGCATTCTTGTCTAAGATAGTGGCACTCATAAGGAGGACCTTATCAGCTCTATCGAATAAATGTTCATGAGCGTATTTAGAAACATCGATCGGCTTAAACTCCATCTTTCTCATAGATCGCCCTTCAGCTGGGATCAGATTAAAGACCCAGTTGTCTCTTTCATACCGGTCTATGAATCTTTTAACCTTACAGACATGCTTGTCTAGAAGATCAAAATTAGTGGAAACCTTTTGTATTTCTTTGATCTTGTCTTTTAGACCGCTGTACTTTTCCATCACACTCTCCATGTGTTTAAGTCTGGATTTGATGTGAGGGTAGTACGTGTCTTCTATCCATTGATAAGCCTTTCCTTGGGTTACATCCTTAGGCAGCTGTATGTTTTGTGACTTACAAAACCTTTCTGAAATTGTGACCTCAATAAATTTAGACAGCTCGTTCGAGGCGTTATGAGCCTCGTCAATCACCATCAAGTTTCTAGGCTTAAGCTTTCCAGCGTATACGGTTTCCGCCAGGAAATAAGAGAAGTTGGTTACACCTTTCTTCCCATTAATGAATCGATCCTTTTCTTTTTTATAATTGCATCCGATAGCGCAGCATCTCCAAAATGGAGAATCCTTAGGTGTTGATCTTAGTAGTCTTAAGCTTTCACCGCAGGTTGAACCCTTGTAATATTTACAGCTGTAGTTGGAGGACGACTTAAGAGAAAGCATACTTTGACCAGCTGCAAAGTCGTCCATGTATTGTGCTTGTAATATTTTTTGAGTAGTCAAGAAATAAGCACCCTTTTCTTTTTCTGTCTGTACCGGTGCCAAAAGGTTGGCAGCGTAAACGCCTAAAGCGCTTTTACCTACACCAGTCCCGGCTTCTATCACACAGAATTTCTTGTTATTAGAGATAAAAGAATCGTGAATAAAATCCATCGCTATCTTTTGTTGCTCTCTAGGTTCATCATACGGGAAAAGTTGTAGCATTCGTAAACTCCTTTATGCTTAATTGTAAACATTTATCGTCATTTTTTTTGAAATTTTAAGAATCTTTGTTTTCATCTATAGTTATTTTTATGCAAGACAAAAGGAGAACTAAGATCAAAAGGTTATTTTTAGTGCCTTTCCTGGCTTCTCTTTCTTTGATGGTACTGTCAAGCTGCGCAGTGGCCGTCAAGAAAATAAGGCCTCACCACAAAGCCTTCGCACAAGTAAAGACGATTGTCGAGCTCATAACTTACGAATGCAAGACAGATCCTAAAACGAAAAAAGAAAATTGCAATTTTGTATCCGCAGGGGCTCGAGCTGCCCTAGGCTCTGGGACTTTCTTTAAATATAGAGGCCACACCGCCTTCCTGACTGCAGGCCATGTATGTCTAGGGCCGGCATTTGAGATATGGGATAACATACCTAATGGCTCAAGAGTTAAAACAGAGATACTACTAGAGAGTTACACTGGCCATAAGATCAAAGGAAAAGTTGTATATGTCAACAGAAAATATGATCTCTGTGTTGTCAAGGCGATCCATCCAACAGTAAAAAGAATACCAATAGTATCAAAGATCAAACCGGTTTTGCATGATGACTATTATAGCGTTTCTGCTCCGGTGTCAATCTTCGATACCGGGATGGTACCGGTTATGAAAGGGCTTTATGTTGGTGACAGCAAGGTCTTCTCATTCTACACTATACCGGCTGCTCCAGGGGCTTCTGGAGGTGCAATCTACGATGAGTCTAATAGTATAATTGGGATAGTGCAAAGGACACATTCAATGTTCCCTCAAGTGTCACTTTCTATAAAATACAAAGATTTGCAGGATACGTTGGATAGATTCGTAGATCTACAACAACAAAAGATTGAAGCTCTTATTGAGTAAACTCTTTGCTTAGTTTGTAAGCTGTGTTCCTAACCCAATTATCAGCCTCTTCGGGCGTCAAAAAGACTTTTGAATACTTCTCTTTACCGTCGCGGGTCGCGACCATAGCATATATGCCATTCTCAACTGGATAGGAGTCAACCTCTACGTCGGTAAGAACGTCATCGAACTGATGTGGCTCTTGCCTAACAGTATGGAGATTTCTGCCTATTTCTTCAGAGACTTTATTTCTTTTTTTATTTCTGATAGTAGCGCGTTCATTTTTTGCGCTTTTTCTATTTGAGAATTTTTTACCGCTATTAGTCGAGCGCGCTCGATATTCAGCAGTGCCTTCCTCAGAAAGAAAGTGTACTCTAAGTTGTTCATCTTCTTTTACCTTTGCATTGCGCCTGAGGTAAAGTTGAACATATTCTCTCAGGCGCTTAATTCTACTGTCTTCGTCCATTGGTTTCTTTCTAAACCCTCCGCCTGGTTGTTGGTTTACAATTATAAATATGTGGTCTTATTTTTACTTATTTCTTATTACTAATCTTGTATGATAGGTAGTCATGAACCACTCCGACACCGTGCCTAGCTATAGCTAAGTACTCTAGACACCAGGTCGGTATGTTATCTTCGTCCATCAGGATATCGTGCAAACGCAGCGCGTCTTGTGATGTGTGAAACAAATGACCCTTTGCATGCTTACCTTCAGATGGTACTTGGTAATCCAGGTTTCTTCCCTTCATACTTTCTTGGGGCATATCATCCCCTGCGCACTCTCTTATAATCCTTCTTAAGGTGCTCATTCTAATTTTCATAACTAATTTTGCTCCTGATTATAGATATGATTTTACCGCGAACATGTCTATATATTTTTTCTATTGGATCCTCGTGATCATGATCTTCTTTTCCGCTGTCTTCATAGTCAATCAACGGGAATATGTCTTCTTCCTCGTCAACAGTTTCTTCAGTGATCTCAATTAACTCTTTATCCAATTCTGGATATTCGTTATCACTCATGACCTTCCTTATGCTTCTTATAGTCGAAGTGGTCGTACACTGCATCTAAAGCGTATTTGATTACAGCTATTTTACTCTTAGCCCACTCTGGTAATTCATCCATATCGTCCAGTCTGTCATGAAGACTCTGCGCATTTTTGGCTATGTGAAAGAGTTGAGCTTTAGCCATCTTAGATGAACCTACCTCTTTAGCTGGAGTGAAATCTAGCACTGCATCTATAGCATTTATTTCTTCACTGATCAGTTCCTCTAATAACTTCTTTACTCTTGAGTCCACGATTATTTAACTCCCTGAATTAGCTCAATTCTGTTTTTCTTTCCCGTATGGGTTACTAAGTACATTAACACGTCGTTTAAGCCTTCTCTTACCTGTATTGTCTTATTACTATTGATTATCGCTAATGAGGGTACGTTACTGACATTCATTTCTCTAGAGAACAAAAACCCCCAAGTTTTTTCAATATCAATAAACACTACTTCTTTTTCTATTCCTGCGTCTTTTAACAGGCGAAAAAGCTTTTTGCAAGCCCCGCAATAGTCAGCGGCAAAAACCACATAAATGGTTTCCGATGATAGGCCTTGTGATTGCGTCTTTAATAATTCACCTACCTCCTGGTAAGATGAATATTTTGATTTGCTAATTTCATGTTGACATTTTTTCACAACTGTCTGATTACAGGCAGGTATAAGAGCCAGCAAGATAATTAGCAAATACTTCATTCACTGTCCCTAGCTTTTGTCAATTTAGCTTTTGCGTTTTCCAAGCATCCGATGCACCAGCTCCAGCCACGTTTAATCCACGATCCGAGCCCTCTCCAAAGGCCTAGGCACCATTTCCATACTACACCTAAGGTATCGCCTATAAATTCTATAGAGTGGTCCCAAGCAAGGTCAAGCACGTCGATAACTAATTTAAGAGGAGCGCTCACAGCTCTAATAAATGGGTGCTTGTCTCTACGAAGCATCAACCAAGTTAAAGCAACGCCCAAGACCAGGCCAGCTGTTCTAGGATAGCTAGCGTCCAGGTGAACGATCAAATCACCACCCCAAGACAAGAGGGAGATTATCCAGCCAACTAACACTTCACTTCCGTTAATAAGGCTCTGGTAACATGTATTCAAAAGCTCAACCATTATTTAAGACTTCTTTCATAATTCTTTTAATTCTTCGAATTGATTCCATTCGCCTTTGAGACTTGCTACCACCCGGTCGTCGACCCATACCTTGCCGCCCAGGCGCCATTTCTGCTCTGGATAATTCTTGATCTCTACCCATCTGATCTTCCATGTCATCTCTATCCATCCTCTGTAGAGATCTAACGACGTCAGAATCATTAAGATCATACAGTATATCTTCTAGCTCTTCCATGGTCTTGCCCTCAAGATCATAGACATCTTTTCGTCCATGGACATCTTTAGAAGCCATCCGAATTTGATTAGCTAGTTCATCCCTAGGATCGTCAGAATTGTAGCCGAACTCTTCGTGCATGCTGTCTGCCTCTTTGTTTATTTTTTGACCTGCTTTTTTAGCATCTTGATACGCTTTAGTATTGGGATTACTTTTTTCACCACGCTTTTTCTTAGCGTGAATATTCGCCCAGAGACCTTTTCTCTCTTCTTGAATAATTCTTCGAAGTTGTCTTTTTGTGATCTTCACTTTAACGTCCTCATTAACGCCTGGTATTGCTCAAACAGGCCCAATCCCTGGAATGATTGAGCGACAGCGAGCGTTACTACAGCCGCTGAGGCCTCGTCTGCACCATCTTCATCGCCCATGTCTTCAAACGCGCCTTGGTTAACGCTCTGTAAAAGTTCTGCAATTGCATTTTCAACAGCATCAATTTCTGATACATTAGCGTATAGTCCCATCGCCCGGGACGCGTTTGCATTTTGGTCCATTTCAACAAGAAGCTTTTGCTTCTCCTCGTTTATAATTTTTCTAAGTTGTCTCTTTGTGATTTTCATTTTTTAACTCCCTAACCCAGGCTCTCTACCTAAGCCTTTTCTCATCATCCTTTGATGACGCATAAAATTTTGGTTTTCCCTAGATTGCGCTTGATCAAATTTTGCGCTGTGAATTTTTTTAACCTTAGGGTATCTTGGATCCGGAGTAGATATCATGACGTCTGCCCCATACCTCTTTTTTAGTTTTTCTTTTTCTGCTTCGAAGTTTTTTTCTCTGACTGAATAACTGTATCCAACCCCGGGAAACATCATAGCGCCATATCCTTCTTCATCTACAAATCGTAGATCGTCGATAGGGATAGGCTTCGACAGATCTTGCGTTTCTGCTTTTTCTAATTCTTCCCTAATTATTTGTCTTAGCTTACGCTCAGAAATCAACATACTGTTACCTTTACTTCTTCTCTTTCTCTAAAGCATTTACAGCATAGTCGGCTATCAACTTACTGATTTTTTGAAATTTAGACTTGTCAAACTTTGCCATGGCGCTTAAAGATTTAATTGCTATAGCGAGATCATCATTAAGTTGCTTTGGCATGCCTGCAGCGATGTCGGCAGCGCCGGTCTTAAGACCCTTGATAAAATCGGAGCTGGAAAGATCCTCGCTCTCTTCATTTATGATTTTTTTTCTGATTATTCTTCGTAATTGCTGTTCTGTGATCTTCATTTTTCGTCTTTCCTTTTTTTAAATTGTAATCCTCTTATGAGGGAACCCCAGAAAGTAACCATTATGAATATTCTCCTTCAATAAGTTTTTGAGAGAATTCTTTCATAGTTTGCAAAGCCACTCTTCTTACTCTTAATATCATTTCTGCTTCCATGTCCATTGCGCAAGCTTCAACTTGATCATTCCAATAAGTTTGTGCATCCCTGTCAGGCTTTGTGTCCGGATTCATAGAAGTATCACCTTTGTCCCAAGACTTCTCTTCCATGTCTACCCACTTATCTGTAAGCTCTTCAACACCCTTCCAGTCAACTCGAGGCCAGTGATGATCTGCTTGCTCGCGGGTTTCTTCTTGTTCTTTTAAGATTCGAGTCTTCTCTTCTTTGATGATTCTTCTTAATTGGTTCTTTGTAATTTTCACTGTCTACTCCTTGGTTTTGGTACTCCACCACTCATACCAATCTTTCTCTTATAATCGTTAAGGCCATCAGCTATAGCCTTTTTAAGCATATCTGGTCTGTTATATAGTTGCCTTATAACTTCATTAGCGCTACCTTCATCAAGACCCATTTCTTCTAAGCCGTCGTATACAGCACCTTGAATATAAACATAAGCCAGGTCGTTAGCGTCAGTTGAAGTCGGTGACTTGCGGTCAGCTCCAGGAGGAGGAAGTTCTTCCATGCTTTCGCGTAAGAGCTTAGCCTTCTCTTCTTTGATGATTCTTCGAAGTTGTCTTTTTGTAATCTTCATAGTTTAATCCATCACGCTGTAAGAGCGTCCTGGTCCTTTCTTTCTAGGTGGCTGGCGTAACCTCTGAGGTAATTGACCCTTACCCATATATGTAATCTCAATTTCGGGTAGCATGTCTGCTGGGTCATCATCATAGCGTACTGCCATTCTGTAATCTAAATCTTTTAGTGTAGCTTTGCCATCCGCGACGTAAGTGAGGCTGGCATTAAAGCTATTGATGTCAACAACGATGCTTGGCTTTTTATTGATTAGAATCTTGTCGCCAGGTTGTAGGGCTTCCACTTTATCAAACGTGTCGACAGGACTACCAATGCCAGATCTTCCTCCGTCGGGAAACAAGTGATCAGTTCCGCGAGAATCTGGTTTGCCGATGGCGAACTTATCTCCGACGTCTATTTCATCGATGGATTCTCGAATGATTCTTTGGAGCTGTCGTTTGGTAATCTTTATCTCACCCTCTCTAATTCCAGCTTTTTTGTTCCTTGCCCACAATTCAAGATCTGCCGGTCCGTCCATTCCATCGGCGGGAGGCACAGCAGGAAGCCAAGAGCGATCAGGCGCGCCAGTAAATTGCGCTAAATCGTCTAAGTCCTCGGCACCAAGACCACGTTCAGCTAGCCATGGAATCCAATTATCTTCTACAAACTCAGATGGCAAGCCTGTTTCTCGCTCATGACTAATTGTTTCTGCTAGCAGAGATTCTCTAATAATTTTTCGAAGTCGTCGCTTAGTGATCTTCATTTTACGATCCTAGTTTTCGATTCATCGCAACGTCTTTTGCGTATTCTCTTAGCTCTTCAACCACTTCACTTCTTGGCATTACTTCTAACACCGCCATGATACCGGCCTCTAGTTGTTTTATGGCTGCCTCCATAGAGGTAGCGCTAGAAAATGTTTTTGGGTCGCCTGGCTTTCT
>Ga0163179_10000346_pt1 | contig 32901 bp, 26 predicted proteins | sample AtlANTMetagenome_FD_109643 | JGI IMG/M metagenome (GOLD analysis project Ga0163179, IMG submission 109643) | Marine eukaryotic phytoplankton communities from the Atlantic Ocean - Atlantic ANT 2 Metagenome | ecosystem: Environmental > Aquatic > Marine > Oceanic | place: North Atlantic Ocean... | reverse complement strand
ACCAAAGATGCGCTTCCATCCGAAGCAGTTGTGTGATTGTGGAATGCACCTTTGAGCATTGAGGGGTCCATCAATTCAGGTAAATTTCCTGACATCGCGGCCTCAATTTCGCCCGTATCCTCACGCAATTCGGGTGGGACCCAATCTAAATCTAGATGGGTATAAATCTCCGCTTCAGTTTCTGCAGGGAGCGAGAACTTAGCGGCTTCAATCCCCTTCAGTTCACCGACTTGATCCACAGGGAAGAGGCCGAATTCATTCAGTCTTAATCCCTTGTCCAATGCCCGTTGTCTCATCCGGACATTGTGTTCTTTTGAACCAGTGAAATATGCCATTGTGAAGGCAAAAACATGGGGTGGGACCAAGCGAACTTGCGCATCAATCGTTGTACTGGCTGACATTTCTTCATATGCCTCTCCTCCCAATGCCTCGAGTACTCCACCATCCAATCCTGAATCAATGACTTCCTCGGAAAAGAATTCAGTGCCGAGAATGATGCTGACCTTTGATGAACCTGCTCCTTTCACATCGGCGATACCAGGTAAGTTGACGATTTGTTCAGTCACAGTTCCAACATCCTCGGGAGAAACGGCTGCAACGATATCCAAATCTCCAATCGTTTCTTTGCGCCTACGCGTTGATCCGGCCAGTTGTGCTCGAGAAACTCCTTCCATGGACGCAATCCTGCCCTCCAATGCCTCACCATACAAGAGCCCTATGTCCAAGCGGCGACGACCTGAAAACCGCTTGAGCAATTCGATTCCATCGAGGACTTTTTGCTCAGATTTTTCTCCCATTCGGTCGAGCTCCCTGAGGTGCCCGCTCTCGCCCGCCACACGCAATTGCTCGATACTGTCAATGCCAAGCTCATCGTGGAATTGCTTGATTCGTTTGGGTCCGAGTCCAGGGATGGCCAGCATTGCAATTAGGCCCGCAGGTACACTGGTATACAATTCACCAATATCGCCCCATGTGCCTTCAGTAAGAGCTTCAGTAATCAGTCCAGCAATGCCCTTACCGACACCCTTCACGTCAGTCAATCTTCCCTCTGAAGTCACCACCCACAGGTCATCCTCAAGGCCTCCCAGTGTACGGGATGCGTTTTGGTAAGAACGAACACGAAATGGATTCGCGCCTTTTAATTCGAGTAAAACTCCCACTTGCTCAAGCACCATGACAACGTTTGACTTCGAATAGTAAGGGGGGCCACTTCGACGGGGCCGTGGTAGACTCCAACTCCCCATCTTCACCATGGTGAGCAAGAGCCATCGGATGTTCTTGACTCTTGGCACAGGCTGAAGTGCTGCCTTGAATTCGAAGCCTCATGGAATCCTTGGAAACACTCAGCCAACTGCTGTGTGGTTCTACTCTCATGCTCTGGGTGCTCATTGCCACATTTTCACGTACAGATGAATCGGAAAATCGTGCACAATGGGTCATGTTTTCTCTGGCTTTGTGTACCATGATTTCGTTGATTGTGTTAGACTTACAAAATGGTAGTCTTTGGGGCTCCACCTACTTGCCAAAACCTCTTGCAGTTCTCTGTTTGGCCTTTGCCTTCATGGCGCGGCTTAACATCAAGGGGCGCAATATTTCACAGGGCATGAACCCTCACCAAATCATGAAACAAAACCGCGAATCAGAAGAATAATCCTGACTATTGATTTCTTCGGATGATGTAAACTGGACTGTCGGGAATGGTTGGTTCTTCACCGTAATGGAACATCTGGTCTTTGCGAATTGTATCGAACCGCATTTCCATTCGACTATCTTCAACCGCTTTTTGTTGCATATTTTGCCGCCAAACCGAACGTGCCCTTTTCCTTCGGACGATTGAAACCAAAGCGAAAGTCATCAGTAGGACGAGTATCCCTGCGTTCATGTTGGTAATTTCCCATGGAGTGTGTTGGGACAACCAATTTGCAATTCCATCAAGGATTGAAGTGAACAATGAAAAGTCTAGTGCAGGGGTACTTTCTCCCTGACTATTCAATCCAGACCATTCATCACCAGTCACTTCAATTGGCAAATCAAACACTTGAGTTGGAGAGCCATTGGCTCGAGAAAAAACCTGTAATTTTGCCATGGCATATCCTTGCGATGAGCCAAGTACATTGATCTTTAATTCAATTCGTTGTTCTGAATCAATATCATATGTACCAGGAATATAACGATTAGAAAGATGTTCACCTTCTTCGACTTCAACATAGATTTTCACTGCGACAGGTCCCTCATTGCGAATGGTGCATGTAAACGTCACTGGTTCGCCCAAATCCAACTTTGCCACAGGTGGGTCACATCCAGTCGAAAAAACGGGCTCATGAATATCGGGGTTGTTCGGATATGCATCAGCCCCATCCCAGATTGTAAAAGTCTCTGAGGGGTTATCGTAACCATCGCCATCGCTGTCCTCTGCAGATGCAAGGGGGGCGGTAACCAACAGTAGAGCAAGCGCAAAAGCGAACGCTCTCAAGTTGTTCACATCTCTGACTTGAGTTTGTCATCTATAAATGCGCGCATGTATGCAGGCAATTCGCCATTGACAAATACAACATCATTGACATCAACCAGTTTCATCAATGAATAGTAAATTTGCATGGCAGTCATTGGAGTGCTGCTACAACCTGTGCAACCACCCTCCAAACCGATCATGATAATGCCATCAGTTGTGTCGATGACATTGACCACTCCATCATGGGCATCGAGGACAGCCTGTACAGGCCCTACATTCTCCAGTATTAACTGTCGATCAACCTCTGCCATGGTGAGATGGAGCAGGCGGAGGGCTTTCAACCCAACCCTCTTTCCGAACTGTATGACAAAGGTTGTGTTGCTTGATCTTCTCGTCGAGCGGCCTGCCTTTGGACAAGGAGGGAATGCCGAAATAATGGCTCCTTTTGCTCCCGCAGAATGTCTGTTATTGACTCCTCAACTAAACAATTGGGATCACTATCGCTCCGAGTGGGAATCGAATGGAATTTCTTACAGAAGAATCGAGGCCCCCGAATCAATTGCTGATCTTGAGCCTGATGCTGTCATTTGCTCCGGTTCCCGTGCCAACGTCAGTATGTGGGAGCCATGGATGGATGATGCCGCTCGTGTGCTACAACAAGCTGTAGCTGCAAACATCCCTGTTCTCGGTATTTGCTTTGGTCATCAATTACTTTGCAAGGCGCTTGGTGGTGAGGTCGAAAAAGCGCCTCATAGAACAGATTCAGTCTCCCCGTTATTTTCTGTTGGTATGGATACCTTACTTTCTCCCACTCGAAAGGGATTGTTTACTCATCAGGATCACGTGACACGCCTGCCCCCTGGCGCACGTCGGATAATCTCCTCCAAGCACTGTGAGAATGCGGGCATGCGAATTGCAGGTAAACCGGTATGGGGTGTACAATTCCATCCTGAAGCCAGTCGGACGGTGATTGAGCAAGCACATGCGGATGGCGACATGAGTGACTCGGAACGAGAAGCATTTGATCAGGAGCACGATGGTGGCGATTTGTTAGCAGCTTTCGCGAAGCTCTGCATGCCCTGAAATGGCCCTTTAACGCCTTTTTTCTCTCCCTTGGGATTATATGGGTGACGCAGGTCGGCCGCCCAACAGGTGACTAACATGGATATCACATTGGTAGCAGCTGGAGCAGCAGTGGTCGGACTGGTCGTTGCTTTGTTCCTATACAAAAAGAATGACAGCATGGAGATTGAAGACAAACGCGTCGCAGAGATTACTCAAGAAATCCAAGATGGCGCAATGGCCTTCCTTTTTGCAGAGTATCGCATTTTGGCAGGATTTGTGGTAGTAGTCGCAGGTCTACTATACTGGGACAGTGGTGATATTTACACCCCGGGTGCATTCCTTGCTGGAGCCGCTGCGAGTGTTCTTGCAGGATTCTGCGGCATGCGTGCAGCAACAAGTGCAAACGGTCGAACCGCCATGGCTGCGAAGTCGGGTGGCCAGCCAAAGGCATTGGAGGTGTCTTACAACGGTGGTGCCGTGATGGGGCTATCCGTTGGAGGATTGGGCCTCCTAGGTATCTCTCTCGTAGCTTATTGGTTGGGAACTGGTGAGTCGAATCACATTGAGAGCGCAGCAGGATTTGGCATGGGTGCCTCTTCCATTGCACTCTTCGCACGTGTAGGTGGTGGAATTTACACCAAGGCCGCAGATGTAGGCGCTGATCTTGTCGGAAAGGTTGAGGCGGGTATTCCTGAAGATGACCCACGGAACCCCGGTGTGATCGCAGACAACGTTGGTGACAACGTCGGTGACGTCGCTGGAATGGGTGCAGACATCTTCGAGTCATTCGTTGGTTCAATTATTGCTGCCATGGTTATAGCCAATGGCACTGATTTTGCCGGCACCCCTGAAGATTACATGCTATTGCCGATTCTACTAGGTCTCGTCGGATATATCGCATCCTTGATTGGCGTATTCTCTATGACCTTCATGAAGGGCATGAAGGACCCAGCTGCAGCATTGCGCAACACCACATTCATCGCTGCGATCCTTTTCTGGGCAGGCGGTTACTTTGCCATCGATTACTTTGATCTCGCGGTTGAGGCCAATGTTATGCAGGCCGTCATTCTTGGTAGCGTCGTTGGGATTCTCATTGGTCTCGTAACAGAGTACTACACAGGTATTGAGCCTGTGATGGGAATCAAGACCCATGCAATCCCTCACATTGGTGAGATGAGTAAGACCGGTCCGGCGACCAACGCTATTGCCGGGCTATCTGTAGGGATGATGTCAACCTTTATTCCAATCATACTGATTGCAGCTGGAATCTTTGGAGCATTCAAGATTGGTGGAGATGATTTCGGTTTGTACAATATCGCAATTGCAGCACTTGGTATGCTCGGAACAGTTGGTGTCACCATGACTGTAGATGCTTATGGCCCCGTTGCTGACAATGCAGGAGGTATTGCAGAGATGGGTGAACTTGGTTCGGATGTTCGTGAAATCACTGATGCACTCGATTCCATTGGCAATACAACAGCTGCTGTTGGAAAGGGATTCGCAATCGGTTCCGCTGCTTTGACTGCTCTTGCACTCTTCGCAGCATACAAAACCGCGGTAGAGAAAAACATGACAGAAGCCCTAGATCTAAGCCTAGGCAATCCTGAGGTTGTGATTGGTCTCCTAATTGGCGGTGCTCTGCCATTCGTTGTCGCTGCAATGACAATGACCAGTGTGGGCAAGGCTGCAGGAGAAATGGTTGAAGAGATTCGACGACAATTCCGTGAAATACCTGGCCTTCTTGAAGGTAAGGAGGGTGCCAAACCCGATTCACAAAAGTGCGTGGATATTTCAACAAAGGCAGCGCTCAAGGAAATGGTCGCCCCCGGTGTTGTTGCAGTCGCTGCACCTGTGGTAGTCGGCTATCTGCTAGGTGCCTCTGCACTCGGAGGCATGCTCGCTGGCTCTTTGGTAACCGGTGTTCTCCTCGCTCTATTCATGGCAAATGCCGGTGGGGCATGGGACAACGCAAAGAAGGCGATTGAGCAAGGTCACATCCCTGGTGCAAAGAAGGGTGATGCTGCCCACGATGCAGCCGTGATCGGTGATACCATTGGTGACCCATTCAAGGACACAAGTGGTCCCGCACTCAACATTCTCATCAAATTGATGAGCATTGTTGCGGTGGTCATCGCCAGTGGTTTGGGCGATGGATACTTGTTCTGATTGGGCACACACTCAAGAATGAACCACACTCAGCGGTGCTCATGCGCGCACCGCTGATGGCCCTGCTGATGCTTAGCTTCAGCCTTGCAGGCTGCCTTGAGAGTGGGAATTCGCTTAACAATGGCCCAGGAGATCCAGATTTATCGGCTCCGGCTGAATGGCAAATTGGACAATGGTGGTTGTACACCTTCTCTACACCTGATTGGGAGGATGACTCTGCTCGCTTGGTCGTTGCCGAAGATGATGCAGAGGATGGCACAGCATACATGCTTGCGATATCCAGTGAGCGCGAAGCCAAGAGGCACGCTGTACTCAATCACAATCCATTCTTGGGTCGAATTACCCATGACAACCTTTCAGCCTATGAAAATGGGGCTCCTCAATCGGTTCTGAATTTCCCACTCGAGATTGGAAAATCTTGGTCCTTCACTTTGTTCGGTATTGATTGGAACACGGAGGTTATTGGCATTAACAACGGGAAGGCTAGTTTGTCTGCAACTTCTACTGATGGGCAAACGTTGAGTTACTCATATGATGGCTGGGCTGGATTCCTCGGTTCACTGACTTGGTACGATTCTTCCGAGATTTTGCAACTGCGGATGATGCTGACTGGAAGTGGAGATGGCCATACAGGGAATGTGTGGTTCATTCGAGCCGGCGATATTTTTGCTGATGAATGGGTACACGAATCCGGTGCACCCGAAGTGGAAATCACAGATTCATTCTTTGTTGGTGACCATCCCAGTCAGGGTCCATACGACCAAATGATCTACTGGCTTGATGCAGAGATGGGAGGTGGAGCAAGTAGTGGTTCATTGACACTCCGTGACCACAATTCTGCCTCCGCCTTGACACGACAATGGGGCTCTGGTGCCCAAGAGTCTGGAAATCTAGGAACCATCCCGTATCCCAGTGGAGATTATACCTTGACCATCACACAAACTGGAGATTCCTACATCCGATTGGTTGTTGCCGGTGGTTTGACCAATTCATGGGAACTCTGAGGGATTCAATGGGCACATTGGTCATGCTCCATGGGTTGACCGGTACGCCTGAAATGATTCGACCTTTGGCAGAAACCCTGTGCCCTCCCGGCTGGGATATCTTGTTGCCTCAGGGCCCGTTTAGCCATCCCGAACGTGGAAGTGGATGGTGGATACGAGATGCCCCTCCTGAAACCCCTCTTGATGGAAAAACACTCACTCAAGTCGATGAGAGCCTGGCCTCACTCGTCACTCAAATGCCAACTGGACCGTTGATTGTTGGAGGGTTTAGCCAGGGGAGTGCATTGGCTCAAGAATTACTTTCGACGGTATTTGCACACAAAATTGCGGGCGTAATCGTCATTGGAGGAAAGAGTGCACGCCCGGTCGAACTTCGACTCTCACTTGATGGAGGTGAGCCCAAACGGATGGTTTCAATGCATGGTGAATCAGATCACATTGTACCGATGTGGCAGGCGGATCAAACCGTCGAAATTTTCCAAGAGGCGGGATGGGATGTAACGATTCTTCGCCATCACAAAGGACACATGGTGAACCTCGCCCAACAACAAGCATTGGTGGATTGGGTTCGAAGTACGGCTAAAATGGTAGACAACGGTTGATGAAGGACAACATCTTGCGGTATGTATGAGCGGGCGAGTAATGTCCATGCTGAATCGTGCAGATACTGATTTTTTCATTGTCAGTACCAATGTCTGTCCTTATTGTTTCAAGGCCAAGCGATATCTCGATGGCCACAAATTGTCTTGGTCAGAAGTCAATGTTCAGAATGATCGGGAATTGCGAATGGAATTCGTGGCCTTGACGGGCCACCGTACGGTCCCAATCGTCTTTGATGTCCGAGGTTCAGACCCAATCTTTGTTGGTGGTTCAGACAACTTAGAGGATTATCTCTAATCAAGCAGATTCAGTTGTTCCAAGAACTCGACGTGTTTCATCAGGGTCGATGAACATCACACAGAGGATGATAATTGACTCAAGTATTGCTCCGCAAATAATCAATGACGAATAGTCAAATCGCTGCGAAAGAGGTTCGGTTAAGGCGTATCCAATCACAGCTGATAGATTCATCATTGCCATGTAGGCGGTGTATTGCGTCCCTCCAACTTCGGGCCAAGTGACTTTCATCATCAAAGAGAAGATGTTGATGTAAACCATGCCCTGACAGAATGTGTGCATTGACCAAATTGAAACCAAGAATATTCGATTTTCCCATTTGGACTCTGTAAAACCCCAAATTATGCTGATTATTACCAGTGCCAAAGTAGAGTAAATAATGATTGATTTCCCACCAAATCGCTTCCCTAATTGCCCACCAACAATGTAACCGAGCATCAACACAAGTACCAACAAGCCACCCTTCGTGGCATTGAATCCTTCTTCACTCCAGCCCAATTCTTGGACAAACAGGATCGGCAACACAGGGACCAAAAAGTAGGACAATGATTTCGCTAGACTGAGCACAACCCCTAGTTGAGCAGAGCGTAGAGAAAATGCAGTTCGAATGTTCGATAGAATTTGGGCAAAGTTCCGTTCTACTTTTTGATCATCTGACCACAAACCGACCTCTGACTTGTTCCATGGGAATCGAATATCTCCAGGGCGCTCCGTCATCAACAAGGGGACCATCATGATCAGCAAAAGAATTGGAATTTGCAGTAAAATCGCACCCTTGATGCCAACGAAACCAATGATTGTACCAAGGCCTGCACCACCAATCATCCCGCCAACTAGTTTCGAACTAAACATGTAGCTGTTGACTTTTTCAAATTCATCAGGACGAAGAACATCGACAGCCAATGCATCGGTACTGACATCTTGCAGGGAAGTGAAGATATTGTACACAAGGAAAATACCAACAACGGCATTCAAGTTTGAAGTAGGATCTGGAATGAAAAGAATGAGTGAGAGAGTCAAGATCATTCCTGCTTCTGCGAACAAGATCCAAGGTCGCCGTCGCCCCATGGGGCGGTATTGATATCGATCGATTACCGGTCCCCACAAGAACTTGAACGTCCAGGGCAGTGTACCCACCAACAAAAGCTTCGCAATCATCCCTGCAGAGACGCCCTCAACAGCAAGGAATGTCACAAAAGTCACTGTGATGAATGCCCAAGGAAGGCCTTGTGCGATGTACAATACACACAGCGTGATGACCCGGGATTGGTAACTCTCAACCAATGACTTGCCGGTGGATATAACAGTAGTTTCAGTCTTGTAATCTATTTCTTCATCTTCTTCAATGATGAATCCGAGTTGGAATTCATCTCTTCGAACTGTGATGAATCCCACGAGGCATAGTAAACCGATGAACCACGGTAAGAAGAACAGAATCGAGACTTCTCCGGTCCCCTGGACTGTTGATTCTCCATCATCCTCAACGACACCTGTTGTCGTTGCGTCCCAATCCCACCAAGCCATGGTGGCAATGATATCCAGGCCGGTCTGCAAACCGGCTTCGACATTTGTCCTTCCTCCTGCCAATTGGTTGACAGTCGCAACCGAATCAGCTTGGGAATGCTTTGGCGTCTGTTCGCATGTATCTCCTTCTTCGTGAATATACTGGTGTTGTCCACGAAGCCAAGTTGCGGTATGGTTGTGCATGATGAAGTTGTAATGGTCTGAATTTCCCTTGGTATCATCAATCACCCGTACCCATTCTTCAGGATGGGATAGGTTGGTATTGATCTCTTTGAGGTGCCCTTGGAACCACTCGGCATGGGTGATCATTTCATCTGTGACATCAAGTCCTTCATTTTCGTAATAGGACCAATCATCGACGGGGGATGTAAACATGTACAATGTCCAGAATTCCTCATCGCACCCTGACAGTTGACTAACCAAGGGTGTGGGGACCGGCCAATTCAGTGCAAACATATCGAGGTTGATGTACGTGACATTGACGTCCTCTGGAATATTTTCAACGAAATGTAGGCTTCCTTTACCGCCTCCTTCTGGGCTGTTGGCACCTTGCCATTCTTCGTAATCCCACCAGCCCAATTTCCAGGTATGTAGGGGCGTACCCTCCCATTGTGCGAAAGTACGTGCCAATTCCAATAGGGCACCCGAACCTGTTCCATCATCATAGGCACCAGTGTTCGTACACCCTGGGTAGGTTTGTCCAATCAAGGGCGGTGGTGAATAGCAGATGGCGTCATGATGTGCTCCAACAACTCGCCAGTCGTCCTCCAGTGTGCCGTTGATAGTGACGACGATATTCTCGCAATTATTGCATACCTCAGATGTGAACGGTTGCCGCTCTACTTCGTATCCCATGGATTCAAGTTCACTGGCAATCCAATTGCGGGCATTGATGTTTGCAGTAGAATCGATTTGGCGATAACCAAAATCCGCCATTGAAACCATGTTGTCGTATGCATTACTGCCTTCAGGCCAAACGGGAGGCGCTTCTTGTTGTACCTCAATCGGGACGATTTCTCCGGGCAAAAAGGCAGTCAGCAGCAGGGTCAGTACGAGTAGCACGGAGTGCTTCCCACTGCGAGACATCGCTTTTCCGAATCAGGTTATCATCTTGAGGCTTCGCCTCAAGCGAGCGCGCATACGCGAGGGTGAACCTGAAGGCCCTGAACCGGTTCGCAATACTATGGCAGACTGGGTTGTTCCAGAACACCGGACTCAACCGGTATGTCGAGGAGCAGACTTGAAACTCGAAATGGAGGCTCCGATAGACTCACCGATAGCAGCATGGTGGCTCACTCAAGCATCATGGATGGTACGCTTCCAAAACGGGCCTTTGATTCTCATTGACCCCTGGTGGCGAGATTTGTTTGCTGGGGATCGATGGGGAAAATTACTCGGCGAGTTTCCGTTGGAACCTGAAGAACATCCTGAACCAGATTTGATTCTGTGTACACATTGGCATGACGACCATATCTGCCCCGAATCGATACCTCGTCTGGCCGCACATTTTCCCAATGTACGTTTCGTCGTCCCAAATCGTTCTGTGGCTTTACTCACTGAATGGGGGATTGAGTCAAATCGAATCATCACCATGCGGGGTTCAGATTCGACCACAGTTGATGGGATCGAAATCCATGCAATCCCTGCCGCTCACGAAGAATTGGACATCAATGAGCACGGGGCTTTGTACCTCAGTTATGTGGTGAAGTTTGAGCAATCCACGATACTTCACATGGGAGATAGCCGACCCTATCATGGATGGCATCAGGCGTTGCAAAAGGCCTCAGAACACTACGATTTGGTCTTTGCATGTATCAATGGGAATGACAATTTACGCCACGACGAGGCCGTCGATTTAGCCTCGGTGTTGAACCCGAAGTTGATCGTGCCCATGCACTATGGTATGGACCCAGGTAATACTGTGGATCCACAAATCTTTGTGGACAATATTTTGCAAAGAGCTCCAGAACAGGACTTTGTGATTCCAGAGGTTGGAGGAAGGATTCTCATCGATTAAAAATTTCCTGTGCATAATTATATCCTTCAGGGTTACCCACATCTATGTATTTCGTTTTTACAATAGTTGACGATAATTTTTGCTCTGAAGCCAACTTGCGCAATGTCGAAACTTCGCTGTTGTCGTGGTTCTTCCAGAACGCTTCAGTCCAAATCGCACGACCTGTGATTCGAAGTTCACCTATTGGGAAATTTTCATCTGGTTTTTTTCCTGCAATCGCAAGTATCTTTGTGCCTTGCATCTCGATCACCCGTCCTGTATCTCTGAGTTGTGACCCCCAAGGTGCCTCAACTTGTACCACAGCCAGAATTGTTTCACCCGCAAAGTTTGCCATCAGATCTGCTGAGGGATTTGCATCGATGAACATGACATCGGGCAATGCGACCAGACAAGAGCCTGCACCAGTTATTTCTCTAGCGCATTTTACAGCATCCACAAGTCCCTTTGGTTCAGCCTGATGGACGATTTTGACACCTCGATTGACCAGAGCCTCGTCGATGGCTGGCTTGTTGGGCGAAGAAACTACCACAATCTGTTCGAACCCTGCATTTTCGAGTTCTTGGATGGTATGCTCTAACATCGATATACCATTGACTTGGACCAACTCTTTACAGCCCAGTACAGCGTTTTCCGCCATTCGAGTTCCTAGGCCTGCCGCCGGAATCACAGCCCAGAGAGGCATGTCTGAGTCCGGCATGAACTCCGATGGCCATCAACGGAATTAACATACCCGTGAACTAGAGTCGGAATACATGCGCCGAGGTGCAGAGGCCATATTCTGTTCCATCCCAGCCCGTATTGGGATTTTGGGAAACCCTTCGGATGGGTACAATGGTCAATGCATTTCTTCACTTGCGCGTAATTGGCGTTCAAGTTGTATATTGACACCTCACGAAAACCGCTGGGATTTCACGATTGACATCAGTTGTGGTGAAGAATCGTCGACGTTCAAATCGATGGCCAGTTTGGCTGAAAGTCCTCCTGACTTGAGTCATGATGGCCTTTCCAGATTGGTATTGGGTACTTTGATTCACTTCCAACAAGAGTGTGTCGCAAGCGGCTTGGCGATTGAGGCAAGTGGGTTCCAATTGAAGTTGGAAACTGACATCCCTCGGCAGGTGGGACTTGCCGGTTCGTCGGCAGTGATTACAGCGGTTCTACGTTGTTTACTTACTCACCATGGTCTTGGTACTGCACTACCACCACATGCGGTTGCAGACATGGTCCTGAAAGTTGAAACCGAGCGACTAAGCATCCATGGTGGTCTTCAAGATCGACTTCCTCAAGCCTACAATCAAATGCTTCACATGGATTTCCGTGAAGAATTAATGATTGGTCGTGGATGGGGTGCATATTCTCATTTGGATGAATCATTGTTACCGAAAATGTGGTTGGCGCATGGTGGAACGGGTGTCGAATCTGGAAAGATCCATGCAGATTTACCTGGTCGATGGGCTGAGCAGGAACCTGTGATGGTTCGCGTCATCAATGAATTGGCATGGTGCGCTCATCGAGGAAAAGAAGCATTGGTCGCTGGTGACATGGTGGCCTTGGCCACAGAAATCAATCGCAATTTCGACTTGCGAACAGAGCTGTTCGGTGAAGATGCTCTCGGAGAAAATCTCACCATGGTTCGATTGGCCAGAGAATTGGGTTCCTGTGCCAAGCAGCCAGGCTCAGGTGGCGCAATTATCGGAATCGTCCCCGACGACGAATTCATGGAGCGGGCAGCACCAGCATTTGCCGAGCATGGCTGGAAGTTGGTGCTCCTGGAGATGTAGGGATGCCGGAGAGTAGGATGAAAATAGCCTATGTCCATGATTCACCTTTGTTTGAACGATTGGATACAGATTATCGTAATCCCCATAAGCTCCTCGAATTGGGATTTACCGACGTGGTCTTGTCAGATCAAATGAGAGGTTGTTTATTTGGTATCACTCCAGAATTAATCGATGAAATCGAAGCGGTATCAGAACTCGGCTTGGGTGTCTGGCTGATGGATGATTTGTTCACATTGCCTGCAAATTCCAGTGCCGGCTGTCCTGGTTTAGAGGAAACTTGGTCCCTCACAGCCCAAGCCATCCGGGACGTCATTGAATCCTCTCCAGAAATTCGTGGATTGGTGTTTAGGTATGGGGAAAAATTCGAGAGTCAAGATTCAGAAATAAAGCGTGTCGGATTGTTCGATTGCCAATGTATCGATTGCTCTTCCATGGATGAACTCTCTCGCCGGAGAAAAGTCATCGAATTACTGGAATCGGTGGTTTGCCGTGAAGGAGGAAAGCGATGTATCCTACGACTATGGGATTTGACTGAAGAGGGTATACACGCCAATCGAATCCTGCAGTCCAAAGTTCTGTCAAAATGGGGGGGTGATCCTCGTTTCTTTGTTTCAATCAAACATACGATGACCGATTATTGGCGTCACCAACCTTGGAATCCATCCATGACTGAACCCGGGCCTGCTAGATTGGTTGAATTTCAGTGTGAACGTGAGTATGAATTCATCGGGATGATTCCAAATTGGATGGGTCCAGAATGGAGTCAAGGTCCCATTGAATGTGGTGAGTTTGGACGCACCGGGCTTGCCAATTCACGCCCAAATGATTGGGCAGGAAGTTGGATTATTCCGATAGGAGGTGGCTGGTCCAATCGCCATGTCAAACATTCACTTTGGGCTGACATGAATGTGCACGCTGCACTTGCACTGACAATAGATCCAGAACGTGATTCTAGCGATATTTTAGGTGAATGGATATCGAAAAATTCGCTGCCTACAGAATTACAATCACTATTGGAGAAGAGTCCAGAACTGATTCTACGTTTGCGATATTTGGATGTATGGAGGATTCTCAAAAATCAAACTTGGATGCCCTCTGAAAATTGGTTTCGAGACGATAACTTTGTTCCCGGAGCATGTGCGAAAATAGCCAATACAGTGGTTGAACAGGATAGGGGTGATCTCGTAAGATCCGAGCGTTCCTTGGCCACCGCAATGGCACGAAATCATCTCGTGGAGGCGGAGACATTGCCGATTTGCGAGCACAGTGAATTTATTGTTGAGTCCTATCGATGGGCTTTGCAATTTGCTGAATGGACAGAAGTAACTTGGGATGTCTTACTGAATCAGGCTCCTTTGTCTCGGGATGAATGTAAAGTTCTGCTCGAACAACGTCTGCATGAAGAACCTCTACCTCCGCTTTCAGTGATGGATTAAGTCATGCGACGGTTTCGGGTAATCATGGAGCGGGAACTGTTTGCTCGCCTCTGGGAAGAGGTTGACTTTGACGATCATCCACTCTCAGGTGGTCATCAACCTGAACCAGAAGGTGAAATCAGGGTCAAGATGACACCAAACAGCATCCGCTTAGAAGATAATCGCCTTTCGTTTTTGATTGGAGATGGCAATGATGCAGATTCCGTTCATCGTTGGGCGTCAAATGATGTTCGAATGAACGAAGGCCCTGTTCGAATGGGCGTTCATCGTTGGTCTATTTCCCCGCAGTGTTTCACTCCCGAATTGCGAAAATGGTTGATACAACAAATCGGTCAACCCAGAGTGATTGATGGGGAATCAGTCGAAGATTATCGTTCCCTTTTGGCAAACCTCCGTTCACTATTGGAGCCGATGCTACCAAGATGGACTTGGCATCTTGAAGTAGACAACAAGACGGATCGAATGGGATGGTATATTCGGGCTCCTGAAACATGGTGCAGTTTGTTCACAATCTTTGTTGGCCTTGGGTGGAATTCCCAGATTTCAGCCCGAGGTTTTCTCTTGTTTGAACGAGCACCTCCAGGTGAATTAGATCGACCTGATGAGGCGGAAGCCAACCGGTTAGACGGACTACGAACTGTTGCGCTTTGCAATGGTCACAGGGGAGCACTATCACATCTGGCCAATAACATGGAGTGGGCATCCAGCCCTAAGGGTTTCAAATTGAGTCTCCCAGGTGATGTGGAATTGTGGCCACCTTCAATGGGGCGTTGGCCGTTGTTACATGGTCGTTCATCATCGATGGAAGATATCGAGGATTGGGCTGTCAAAATCGTCGAGGAATTACTGCCGGCAATCTCTACATTATCAACAACAATTGATGGAATTAGTTGGCATTGACAACTAGGCCTTCATCATCATAGTCCCAATCCAAGACATCCCACCCGACAGCTTTGCATGATTCAATCACTGTCTCTTGTCGTTGAGGTGCGGTGAGTAGAGCAACACAACCTCCGCCTCCAGCACCGAGTGCTTTCCAAGCCACAACATCCCGATTTTCGATCAGTGGGTCAACGACATGTTTGAACGGTTCATGTAGAGCAGGGTCCAATGCATCTACACCAGCACAGACTTCGTGCAAGGCTTCGACAATGAGGTCACGTCGATCTTGGTCGAGTCCCTTTGACATCTTTCTAGCAGCCATACGAATGGTCATCAAACCATCGATTACACTGGCGTCTTTTTCTGCGTATTTCGCCCAAATTGAATCATGAAGTTCTCCACTAACATGAGGGATTTTGCTGTTGACAACAATGAGGTGTTTTTGTAACCAAAAGCGGACACTTCTGGGGGGGTCGAACGGCATTTCCTCAACAGAATCACCAATGAACATGAGGTGATTGAAGCCACCATATTTTGCAGCCCACTGGTCTTGCCGTCCTCCCGTATTTCCAAGCAATGCTTCAAATTGATAGGCGGCTTCTTCAGCATTTTCTGAACCTTTGATTGCAGCCATCAATGCCACATTGATCGCACCAGTCGTTCCCAATCCTGAGCCCACAGGTGCATCGCATCGATAATTGACAGAGAGTTTGCCTCCGGCATCGATTTCGAGAGACGCATGCGCGTGAATGTTGATGGCCACATTGACCACTTCACCTCCCATGTCGTGTGTATATGGTGGGACGTCGGTCCATCCACCTGCAAGGTCCAATCGAACCGGTGCACGAGCCTCGATACGTTTCATCGATACCACCGAAGGACAGGGGTCACTTCATTCCTCCGACAGATGTGTGATTGCATCAACGATGATGGCTTGCGAACGCTCAAGGATCATCTTTCTCCACTTGAGTGAACGAGGATTGAATGCATCTAGCATTTCTCGCCTTTCCTTGCTGGAGAGTAGCCTGAGTGGAGGCTTCCCACTCCATTGTGTCAAGCGATTCTCCGCCCGAGCCAAACGCAAGAGTGGAATTGGTTTGATGGTCCCAAACTCTTGCGTGATACTGGTCCAATCTTTTTCTGGAAATCGTGCTTCGATTCCCGCTTGGATACCACCTCGAATTTTGTATGCCACTCCTTTCTTTGGGTCGAGTGGCTGTATCCGAGACCCATATCGATGCTTCAGTATAGCCTCGTCGACATCTTCACCAACAAGTAGGGAATCGACACCGAAGGGACCCAACCCCGTGTGAAAATCAATCCAAACAATTTGCTGAACATTGGTCAAGTTCCGCTCACACCATCCAATGAAATTTCGACTCGCCTCAGCCATTTTCCCACCACCATATTGAAGAGATTTAGGTCGGGTATACTGTCCTTCTTGCACCGCTTGTTTGGCATTGGGGAATCCCAATTTAAGCGAATGCCAAGCTGCTCGAATCGTGAAATATTCACGTCCACCTTGCATCTTCCTCGGATTTAGAAGATGATCCAATCGAGCGTAATTTTCAGGCTCCCCTTCGTATGGTTCTCCCGGTGGTAAAAAATTTCGATTGAGGTCGGCATTGTCTTCATTCACTCTACGCAACCATGCCATTCCCCATGGATTGATGATGTGGGCAAAAGCAATCGCACAATCATTTGGAAGAACCAATTGTTTCTTTCTCAATCCATCCAGAATATGTACGGCTGCCGCAGAACCAGGAAACCCTTCGACACCATGGACGCCAGAGGTATGTAGGATCAACTTAGTCGCATCTTTGGCTCCAAACCAGATATAATCGGTAGACAGTATTTCGTCATGGGGTCCTTTTTTCGAGATTGGAACTGATTCAATATCCAAATCCATACGCTCTGCCCGGTCAAGGAACTGCTGACGTGCAGTAACATATTCAGAAGCAAAGCAACGCTGAACATCAGCCTCCTCAAGCATATGTGTACCTCAATTAAATCGCCAAGTTGCGATCGATTTCGCGTTGAGCTTTGCTGGCCAACCTGACTTCGAAATCCGAGGTTTAGTGGTTTCGTTCTCTAACAAGTCACAGCCACGAACGTTGAACAATGGAAGGTCGGTTTCGATTCTTCCTTCCCAAGTCTGGTTCGTGGGGTTGTACAGTCGAATCACATTGCCATTACCATCAGCAGCTGGTTTGAAGCAGGCGATGATTGGCATGGGTCCATCCCCCACCAGTCGAATGGCTTGCATTCTTTGACCTCGAGTACCTGATGTACATACTTCATCGAATTCTCCATCCAGCTGAGGTTTGGGTAGTGCTGAAATGATACTTGCCTGACAGGCAAAAGTCTCAGCGATTTGATGGATATTCGCCTCAGCCCAATCGTCTTCGTAGGCCAACAATGCCCAGCGCGTGCAAATCGATCCCTTACACTGTGCACCGGGTGCCGCAAACACGGGTCCGGCTCGATTGCGACGGCTGGCGAATCCATCTCGACTCAGGTAGCCAGTAGATCTCAACAGGGTGACTGCCAATGTTGTTCCTCCTTCACCAGTAATCGCCTCATACTCATTGGAACCAGGACAGAACAGAGCAATGCCTCCTCCACTTTCCTCTACCATCAGTAAGTCACTGAAGTGCTGTGTAGGTACATGTGGTTGTTCCCAGTCGCCAAGATGCGGCCAATTCGCAGGTCGCTCAATAACATCGAAAGCGGCTCCAGCATGGACCTTCTTTGCATCAACACCCGTCGGCACATGCAATCGTAGACGGTGATCTTCGCAGGCATTGTTCACCCAAGTTTCGACTTCGACCATCGCATGACCGCTTCGCAGTGTGATGTAGTGGTCAATCGTATTCCACTCCATTTCATCACTACGAGTTTGTGTTGAATCATTGAATCTACTAGGCAATGCCCATGCAATATGCAATCGAACCGTGGCTGTCCAGTCATCTTGCTGTTCTATGGTTAGGTACACTTGGCGATTGGATTCATCCATGTCTGCGATCCGTGAATCAGTGGCCAAAACGCGTTCCTGCATTTTGTCTCCTCGTCCAGCTGCTTGTGGCACAGGGTGGCCGCCCGCAGACCAGTCATAGGAATCACCAGCATCTTCAGAATCCTCAAGTCTTCCAGCACCAATGATGTGGCGACCTGTCGAGTGATCCATAACATCAAAGCGTCCATCAGCACGGAACAAAACACGAACCAAACCATTGTCCATCCAATCGGTACGTCCAAATTCTCCACCGAGATTGACTGGCTCAGAGGGCAAGGAATAGCTACCACGACCAGGCAAGATGTGTGCTACCGACAAACCTGGTGGTAACCGATGAACATGAATTCGGCCAACAACTCTTGGGAGTTCGACATTTGCAACGCGGTCGTAATGGACATGTAAGCCCCATGACTTGGGTGTAATGCTCAGACCCGATGTATGAATCATGCAATCCCCTGCGGGAGCGGCCATCTCGATTTTTACTGGCAATCCATGGTCTAGCCAGCATCTGAATTTGGGTACAGCCAGATCAATCATCAATGAACCTGACCAAGCCTTCGCCAACGGATTGTGAAGCAAAACTGGAACAGCATCTCGATCTTCATGAGACAAGTCCATCTGTTCACGCAACTCCAATCTCAAATCATCTTCAAGCATGGTACAAATCTGATCGGCGTGCTTGAATCGAACGTCCATATCATCATGTGTCTCATCTACACTGCATCCACAGATGTCATCATGTGGGTGATTTCGAAGTATTTCCCTCCATGCCAAATCCAATCTTTCACCGCGGAATCGTCCACCATGTGCGCAAGAGATTGCACTCAATTGTTCGATACGGTCGCGAAGCACACGCATGGTTTGGTCATTGGCGCGCTTGAGGTACAATCTGGCGCTGAATACACCAGAGAGAATATTACGGTCCCATCCAGAATGCAACTCACCTTGATAGCGGAACATTTTCTTCTTACCCAACCAGCCCTTTAGGGCCTCAATATACGCAGGGAATGAGGAATGCTCAAACTTGATTTTCCCATTGAAATTCTGGCTGGCTTTACCAATTAGCATTGGTAGAGTGGGTTGAGGATGAGTATGGTCGCTCCCTTGTCCAAACAGCAGGACATCAGGTTTCCAACCCATCGCCTCATGTTTGTCCAATAGTCGCTGCATCCGTTCCATTGCAGTATCCACATTCACATCTAAAGTGTCCTTTCTGTCAAGCGGTCTTTCCTCAAAACCCCAAGCCATGAGGTTTGGATAATCAGGAACTTGCTGAAGGGCCAACACCTTGGTTTTACCATCGCTAGCATACCAATTGAATACACCGCCAGCTTCCTGAATCCAGGGTCCTGCACCCCGGGTAAATATGAACGAATCAAGCCCTGCGCCCTTGAGAATTGCAGGCAATTGTGCGACGTGTCCGAAGGGGTCTGGCACGTAACCAACTTCTGATCTTCCACCCCATCGCTTTGCTGTCCGATCACCCATCAGCAGGTTGCGCACCAGGGCTTCTCCTCCTACGATGAATTCATCCGGCAAGACATACCATGGTCCGATATTCAAACGCCCTTTCTTGACTAATTTTTCAATTCGTCCCGCATTTTCTGGCTTCACTTCAAGATAATCTTCCAAGACGATGGTTTGCCCATCTAACTCAAAGGATGGATATGCTGTTGGATTGTTCTCCATCAAATCGAGTAAGTCATCGACCAATTCGACCAAACGGTAACGGTACTTCTGGAATGGTAAGTACCAGGCTCGATCCCAATGTGTATGAGGGACAATGTGCCCGGTTAATGGTGCATCTTTCAATCGACCCGTCTTGGCCTTGGAGAGTTTAGGATATCTACTACCTTCCGCTGCTTCTTTGGGCAAAGGCTCAATTTCAGGCAAAGGCTCTTCCTCCTCCTGATCTTCAGGTTCTTCCCACTTGTCATTTTCAGTTGCAGCAATCCGTTCCTCTTCTTCAGCCTTGATTTCAGCTGCTTCTTTTGCAGCCAATTCTTCAGCGTCGACAATGACTTCTTTTTCTTGTCCAGTCATTTTTGCTAAAGCCGAATTAAATGAAGTCGCTTCAGTCTCTTCTTCATCGCTTGTCTGTGGTTCTAAGGTCGTCGCAGGAGGTCCTCGACTCGGTGGTCCTCGGCGACTCGGTGGTCCTCGTGAAGGGGGTCCTCTCTTTGATGGCTCATGAGATTCAGGTGTTTCAACAGATTCCACTACCTCGCTTTCTTCAGGTGGACTTTCGGGTTCTACTTTCGCAAAGGCTTCTGGTGGAGGGCTTCGCTTTGGTGGTCCTGATGGGGGTCCAGAAGGTGGTCCTGATGGAGACCCAGAAGGTGGTCCTGATGGAGGTCCAGACGGGGGTCCACTTGCAGGTCCTCGGCTGGGAGGTCCACGTTTTGGAGGCCCTCGTGAAGGGGGCCCCCGGGAGGGTGGCCCACGCGGTGTTTCATCGCCACTCGCATCCTCTTCATCTGGGGTGTCTGGGTCAGCCATGGCGCTGCAAGGTCTGGGCCCACCTATCAAATTGATTCAGACGCAAGGAGAGATTCCAATTTGGCATTTGCCTCTCCCAAAGGGAGAGATCCGTCCATTTTTGCACCAGGGTACTGTAATGCAGCGGCGACTCCAATTAGCAGAGATTCATGAGGTAAATCATACTCTTGACAAAGATGAATTGGCCCCAATAATCTTTCAAATCGGCCCAACTTTCTGATCGGATCACGGGCATTTCTTTCGATAGGATCCCGAATGGTCTTGTCTTGATACTTTGCAAGTGCTCGTTCACACCATTCTCTTTGTTCAGCAGGTTCGAAGCCATATGCAGCCACCAATGCGGCGGAAGATTCCTGTCCCGCTTGCAGAGCTATGGCTGAAATTCTAGCATCATTTGCAGCATCTGCAAGCCATTCATAGCCAGCCAAATATCCTAGATAACAGACCATGGCATTGACACAATTGTATGTGAATAGTTTCCTGGTTAATTCCCGCTCGAAATCAGGCATTTTTTCAAAGCCTTGTATCGTAAAATCAGTTTTCAGCACATCGCCATCAAGTGGTAAGGTCCAATGGTCTTGAATCTGGACCGTGAGTGGATGTTGTGTGTTCAATGGTTCGATGCATGAACGCAGGACTTGGGCTTGTGCAATGCCCAATTTTTCTACAATCAATTTCGCTTGTTTTTCTGTCGAATTCTGCATCAATGCCTCCCGTACGGCAAACGCTGGCCGGGGATGATTTTCTGCCAAAATCAAATCCAACATCCCGTCTTCCAATCGTTTGCAGAGTGGTACACAGATTTCTTCTGCCCAATTCAGTAAATGGGTCGCACCCATCGATGTTAGAATCAAGTCAGCACGGGCGAGAATTGACTCAAGGTTTTCTGAAGTGTGGAACACCCCCTCAGCTTGAATCCATTCGGTTTCCTCAGTTGAAAGATTGAATGTCCTCCAGCCTCCATTTTGGCGCAATGCCTTGACTGATTCAAGATGTGCATCAACCAATGCGAATGTCCAACCTGCGCGAGACAATAGTTGAGCCAAAAATCCTCGGCCCACTTTCCCTGCACCGAAAATGACAGCATGTGGCGAGCGTTGAGCCAATTTTGCAATTCCAAGAGCACTCACTTCCGAACCTGCCTTGAATATCGAATTTCTTCGCTTTACCAATGAAGAGTCCATGGCTAAACCTCCTCCAATCCACAATTTACCTTCAGGAAATTTTTGTCTCAAAGTGTTTACTTCAGCATCTCGTATGTCTTGTGCTGAATCAAATCCAGCAGAGGTTACACTGTACGACAGAGACGGTAAAGTGCCTAGAGGTGGCAACCAACTGAGACCTTGTACGGGTTCTACCCCGACCATGCCCACATGCTCACTGGTATTGGCCAAATTGAATGTCACACCTTCTGGGACGGAAAGGCCGAGAACACCAGCGGTCAGGTCATCGCACCCACAGATTACTTCAACACCTTCGGGGATTCCAGAAAATTCGGATCCTTGTTTACTGACCAAACCGATGACTTCCTCGGGCAGATGCAGGTGTGATTCAGCAATGTATCCACGCATTGAGCGCGAATCACGCGCAATGATTCGGGTGAGTTCCCAGTTGTAAAAATCCTTGAGTTGAATTGCAATTCCATCATCGATGGGTCCGTTTTCCGATTCCCATTGTGCAAGGCGTGAAGGTACCCAGGTCCGAGTTTGAGGCAATTGGTGCTCACCTTCAGTTGGGCGCTCGCAGTCTTTTGGCAATGATTCATGCCAAGGAATGATTCTTCCACAAATTTCGCCATCCCGAATCACAATAGCTGAGGGGCCATGAGCAGTAATTCCAACTCGCTCAATTTGAGTTTCCTTCGTTTCTAGCCATGCTCGCAAGTTCGGCCACAGCCCTTCTTGGGATGGCCATTGATGCATTTCCCATGATGAATCCGTATTCAGAAGTAGTACTTTGATGGCGGTACTCCCAACATCGATGCCCAATGTCTGTCCGCCAGGCATATCCTGCGGAGTACGAACGGGTTCATTGCAAGTTCTCTGCCTTGTCCGGCCATGAGATGGGTGTCCAATTCAGGATCGATTGTCCAGGTTCAAGGTCGAGGAAACGCTCAGGTGAGTCAGACTGTGCTACAGTGAGCAGATACCCCTGCATCGTATTTTCAACAGCAGCTTTGAAGAATCTACGAACATCTTCTGCTAGGAATGCTGTGGCCTGTAAACGGCCACCGCGTATCCAGTGCTCATCTTCGTTTGGAATGACAGTACCGATTCGTACTGCAATGGTTTCAATACCATGTATTCGAGCATACATTTCGGCCAAGACTTCTGCGTAGATTTTCGAGGCACCATATGTAGAGGTCGGAGCAATTCCATCTTCGATCCGAATCAATCGTCCATGCATGGGGCCTCCTTTCGCAAAGAGTGGTTCAAGCCCGACTTGTGCCAACCCACTTGAGGCCACAATGATTCGGTTGACTTGAGATGATTTTGCACATCGGAACATCGTAGTTGTGGGCTCGATATTGTTTCGAATCATCGAGTGATCATCATTGGATGGATTTGCATCAGCAGCAAGATGAATGAGGCAATCAGCATCTTCAAGAGTAGCCATCAATTCTTCATCAGAAACCGTGGTCAAATCCATTTCAAAATCAACGCGACTCCTCGCATTTTCATCATCGGTATTTCTTCCTGCCTTGAGCCAATCTGCATACGGGCGGTCGATCCCGATTACGTCGTGGCCCAATTTGGCAAGATGGTCATACACAATGCCTCCAATCAGGCCTCCGGACCCCGTAATCGCCACACGCATAGCCCGTCGAAGCGCTTCTCAGTCAAGAGTTTGCTTCCAAAGCGGCATCCGTCACACTCATGACTGAAACGCGGCCGTAGGCCGCGCGATGTCCGACGTCTTTGAGGCGGAACTCGCGCCATCCGGCGATATCAAGGCCGGTTGGATTGATTTGGGCAAGAAGGATTTGTTCCGTGATATTTGGGTGGTTATTTTCTACCTTGGACTCATGCTTCCTTATGCATTCGTCGGTCTTTGGATCGGGACGGTTGCGAACAATGAGTTCCAGCTTCCAATCAAGGATATCGCACTTGCTGTAATGCTGCTAAAAATCCCATTTTTCCTGAGACTGATTTGGGCTCAACCAGTCGAGCGATTTGTCAACCTACCCTTGGGTCGCCGACGAAGTTGGATTCTTTTTGGAACCATTTTGCATATCGTATTGATCGTTCCACTTCTCTTCATTGACATCCGAACTGCAACATGGGTCTTCGTTGGCATTACGTTTGTAGCCCTGATTCCTCGCTTATTCGCCGAACAAGCTGTAGCTGGGATGATGGCCGAGAGTATCCCGAAACTGGGTCGCTTCAACTCAGGAATCAATCTTGCATACCGTGGAGGAGGCCATATTTTGTTACTGGCAATGGGTTGGTTGACTTCGAATTCAAGTCCGTTTGTCGAAAGTACTGCCACCGATTGGGATACCATACAGATGATTGGACTCATCACTGCCATGGTGACAGCATTCTTTGCAGTTGCAATCACCTTCGTGATGAAAGAGGGCGAAGCGATTCGCGGCCCTGATTCTCAGAAGAAACGTCGAGTTGCAAAGACCATGCAAGATGCAATCGAGAATGTCGATCTTGCTTTCCCAGAATCGAGCACCACCATGAATCGAATGCTTGCTGCAATGCGAACAAGAACCGCTTGGATTGTGTTGTTCCTGTGTTTCCTCATTCCATTGGGCGATGGATTCGAAGGCATGTTCATGTTCTACATGCGTGATGTCCTCGGTTTTGATGCCGGAGAAGCGATTCTTTGGGCGAATATCTTCATCTTCGCCACTTATCTCGGTCTATTGGGTCCATGGCTTTCCGACCATTATGGCCGTGCCAAGGTACTGCGATGGTCAGCCATGGGTTCTGTTGTCTGTTATCTTGGCTTGAGTGGGATGATGCTTGCAGGTGCACCAGAAATCGCACTTCTCGTCATGTGGATGCCAACACTGATGATTACGGATTGGCTCATATTCACCTTCATCACCACTTGGGCCGAAGTCAGTGATCCTCGCTTGGGTCCAACACACATGGCATTGTATCAGACCACACAAGCTGTTGCAGCAACTTTTGTTTGGTTTGGTTTGGGTGTTTTCCTGATTTATGCAACGGGTGGCGCATATTGGTTGATTTTCCTCTTGGCTTGTCTGGGCCCAATGATTGGTCTCAGCCAATTCCACAAACTCAAACTTGGGGACGAATATGGTGAAGATACACTTGACATTCGCGAAGAGATTTCCAAGATACAAACCAAGTTGGCTGGAATGCCATGGGGAGTTGAACCAGTCGACAAAGCCACTCGCCGCCGTTTAGCATTGGGGACAGCAATGGCCGGTCTCATCATTTCCGTAGCACTATTTACAGGTCCGTTTGTCTTGCTCAATTGGGAGTCAGAAGAGACTACTGAAAACTGGGACCTTCTTGGCTGGAATGAAACCTCCATCACCTTCGAAACCATCGCATTGATTGGGGTTGGAGGCAATGTACCTGCTACAATTGAAATACCCACAACTGAAGGTGGCGTATTTTTGGGTACATTTAGTGTATCTTTAGAAGGGAATCAATGTCAATTAGGTCCACCAAGTTGGACAACCACATTCTCAATGCCTGATCGTGGGAACTTCTCTGATGGGACAAATGAGTCTAACTTCATCGCAGATGATTGGGAAGGTAATATGGAGATTGACTTCGACACATTTAGGCCAAATTTGACTAACTTTGATTCAGAAGATGCTCTAAGAGTAGAATTAGATCGAATTAATGGTGAAATTTGGTGGGGTCATGGCAGGGGAAGTTGGAATCTGAGAGTAGAGATGACAGACACTCCTTGTGCTAATCTTGGGCAAGCCAATTTCCGAGTAAATGTGACTGCATATCACTTGATTATCCCCTCGACAGATCCAGATTCAGGGATGGTGGAAGTATCCAGCCAAACTACGGTGACCAAACATGAATATGGGGAAGCAGTCGGGGTATTACTTGGATTCCCTGTCCTATTGGCGACTCCAATTCTTGCTTGGGTTGGTGGTCGAGACCCTGAAACCATGTTGAGATGATTACCACTCAGCATGACTTCCATCTGGGTGATTCCAAACGGTTGGGGGATGAGGATTCCACATGTCCATGTGTTCGTCAATGCGCTCTTCCAATACCTCGATGCCCAATCCAGGACGAGAAGAAATTTCGACATGGCCCATTTCAATGGAAAACGGCTGAGATAGCAATTCGAAGGCCCAATTTTGTCCACCTCCTGGTGCACCTCCACCCGAACCGGCCCCTCCGAGGGATTGGAACTCCTGAATCAAATGCGCAGGACTTGTCGCGGCCACTTGCATGGAGGCGGCAAATTGGACCGGGCCGTACGGGCAATGTGGTGCCATTGCAACTTGTGCTGCCGACGCCATTGCCCCAATCTCTACACTCGCTCGTATCCCGCCCACCATACTCACATCCGGTTGAATGATATCCACCACTGGAGAAGGGAGGAGATGCTCAGCAAAGGCATGAGCACTGCGCAAACGCTCACCCGTAGCAATGGCGACAGGTTGTGCAGTTCGCAGGGCTCGCAAATCTGCCAAATGCGAGGCGCTACCATCGGGCAAGCATGGTTCTTCAATGAAGAATAGGTCATACTTCGATAGCGCGTGAATGGCTCGACGTGATGCAGCAGGGGTCAATCGACCGTGCAAGTCGATGGCGAGATCAACCGCGGGTCCAACCGCGTCTCTCACCGCACTGACAACAGCCTCCATTTCATCCAACTGAACTCTAGAGATGACATCAGGAGTGGGTCCAGCAGGGCTCACCTTGACTGCAGTCATGGAATTGGATATTGCCTCTTTTGCGGAATCTGCAAATTCCTCTGGACTGCGACCCCAAAGGTTGCGGTATACACGTACGCGCTCGCGCACACGACCCCCGAGCAAATCGTGAACCGGGGCTCCCAGCAGCTTTCCCTTTAGGTCCCACAGCGCCATCTCGAGTGCAGAAAGCGCAGTCTCCAAGACAGGTCCGTCCCTCCAAAATCGATTCTTTCGCTGAATTTGAATCAGATTTGTAATGTCATGAATGGGGCTTCCTTCGACTCTTTCTCCGATTGCATTCAATGCTTGTTCGACCTCTTGGTGAAGGTCTCCAATGGCTTCACCCCAACCCACTTCGCCATCATCGGTTTCGATTCGAAGCATCAACCAACGCGGTGGACACCGAACACAAACAGCAGAACGAATCGTGGTCACGTAGCATTGTGCCGATGTTGGAGTTCCATGAATATGTCCCGTGCACGCTGTGCCTCATTTCCAACCCAATCTTTGGTGCCAATCTCTTCTTGACTCAAGTCAGAACCACATAGATTCGCACCCATTCCAACGCACCACGCTCCAGCATCAAGCCAAGTCCAGATACTTTCATTGTCAATGCTACCCACTGGGATCCATGGTATTCCTACATCGACTAACTCTTCTGAAATCCATTCAGTCGATGGAAATAGTTTGACAATTTGGGCTCCAGCCTTTTGTGCGATGTGAAGTTCAACAAGATTGCAGACTCCAGGAATTGCTAGAATATCATTTGCATGACAATCCTCAACCATGCCTTCGGGGAATGTTGGTGATAGCGCAAATTTAGCCCCTGCTTCAGAACAAGCTTTGATCTGACTACGTTCGAGTATGGTGCCGACTCCAATCTGAATTGTATCTGGTAATTCTGTTCGCAATCTCTGAATGATTTGCAGCGCATCCTTACTGTCGAGTGAAACTTCAATCGCAGTACAACCTATCTTTGCCAATGCAATTCCTCTATCAAATAATTTCGAAGGATTTTGGCCACGAAGGATTGCGATGATACCTGCCTTTTTCAAGCGGTTTTTTGTAGAAACCAATGGACTCAATTTCTCACCTATATTGTCAGAGTACGGTTCTCTGTTTGGTCCCATTTACGGAGTTCTTCAAATGCATCGAGTTCATCTCGACTGACTAGAGAAACGTCCCCTTCTGTTCTTTGACTGAGAGCCGCCAGTAAATCTCCACGCATCGCCCCAATCAAAGGGGAAACTGGTCCATGCCCATGCTCACTGAGCGCATCGAGGAATCCTGCAAGCCAAGCATCCCCCCCACCGAGAGGTTCGATTGGTGTGTGAATGATTGCATCTTTTTCGGTTGAATCAAGGCCGAACGCATGAGCCACAACAGACCATCGGCGCTGGGTGTTTCTGCTCTCAGGTCGTTTGAATGTACAACACAAATGTGGAATTAGAAAGCGTCGCCGTAGTTCTGCCAAAGCTTCGACATTTTCTTCGTAATTTTCGGGTTTTTTTATCCCCTCGATAACAGCAATTCGAGAAAGGCTTTCAGCAGAAAGAATCAGCACATTGAACATACGCATTCGAGGCCGAATGATCTCCCATAGTGTATCGATAGTACCCAATGCAGGGCGATGATTCAGATCCATCGCAATAAGAGTACCGTCCAATTCTGCAAAAGTCAATGCTCCGCCCCAAGCTGAGCGTGGCCTCTCTCCCAGTAATGGCGTGATTCCACTCATGACCAACCATCTTGCCCCACTAAGCAATGTCCTCCAATCGAAGTCTCTGGGATTGAGATGAGCAAAGCCTGAGTCCATCCTGTCATAGACAACCGAACTCGCCTCTGAATCAATCATATAGCGCCCAATACCACGTTTAGAAAGTTGGATTTCTAGATGGACATTTGCCTCACTGGCTGTAGAATGGATTATTGTTTCTTCTTCCGGTAGGACACTGACCCAAGCAGAAGTGGTACCTATTCGCGCCAAGGCGCAAGCGACATTGAATTCAGCACCACCGGGTGTAATCACGCCTTCTGATTCTCGCAGCATCGCTTCGCCGAAGCAAACGATACGTCCAGGTGGGGCAGGCATGTACCTCGCAAACGATACTGGGTCTAAACTATTCCAATGTCCATCTCAACAAACCAATTGCGCCACCCATGCCCATCAGTTCTTCTCCAGCATCGTGATCTGCACTGGCTTGCACAACTTGACCACCATTGGCGCGTACACTGGCCGCGACTTCTGTCCAAAACAATTCACTCCGTAATAAGCCGGCTTCAATCACTAGTGTTTCAATCGAGCCTTGCTCGGCAGCTCTTTCCAGTTCTGTTTGACCATAAGCCACAGCACCTCTTGTCGAAATACGCTTCAATCCCTCTTCGATTAATTTGGCTTGCTTCGCCATTGCGAAATCACCGAGCATGGCATCGGCTGTCCCTTCACGCATCACTTCATTGGCGGCAGATCGTCCTCCAATACTGGTTGGCACGTTGAGGGTCCGGTGTCCAACACCGGTCTCTTTCAGGTATTTTTCGAATTGTTCACGGGCCATCCCTGGTCCACAGATGACCACCGGAATGTCTGCAGAGATGGCTTTGGAAGCTTGTTCGGCGATCTTGGTTAGGAATTCTTTTCGCACCTCAGCTGATTTTGCTTCACGCTTCCCTCCGCCTCGTAGAGTGAATGTATCACCGACTTGCCTCATTCCATGTTGAGCGATTTCGAAGAGCAGGATTTCATCACTTTCGACCACAGCGATGGCAACTCGTCCTCTTCCCCCCTCTTGGATAGAATCTGCCAGCAGGTTCCTGTCAGTTTCTGGAATTCCTCCTAGCCATGTGATTTCAATTTCATCTCGAGGGCTGACGGCATGTGTGTGGTGGCTTCCCTTGTCCATCTTCGCTTCACAGATGATGCCATGGATTCGTAAGTTGTCTGTAAATGGTTGGAACTCAGTGGTCTCTGCATCCAAAACAATCCACATTGGCTTTCTATCTGCAGACTTCGCCCTACCTGAAGCCTCAGTACCCGTACTTTGGTCGCGACGATATCCCATCATGCCTACCTTGCAGCCGGGTCGAACCATTTGGTTTAGAACCCACAAATCATCTTCGAATTGAATCCGGAGACGAACTCCATCATCCATTCGTTTGACTTGCTGCATATCATGCACCTGAGTTAGTGAACAAGCGAGACATTGCATCTTCGATAGTTTCAGATTCTCCGCTTTGTTTGTGATGCCATTCCACGATGCCATTTGGCTGAATCAATACATAAGCAGGCGTCCCAGTCATGTGGAATGCAGCAATCCAGTATGTGTCTCGGTCATCGAAATACGTCCAATTATGGGGGGAACCGGGGCGCTCATTGCAATTGTTCCGGTCATTGTTACAACCACTGAAATTACTTTCATCTTGGAATGCAGCAATTTCTTCAAGACTGGAATTGGACCATGAGAAATTGATGACAAATGTAACAAATTCAACTTGATTACTGTAATTTTCATGTAACTGACTCATCATTTCACCACCATTCCAACAATGGCCACAATCGGTTGCAGCGAATTGGATGAGTATCCACTTGTCACTCTGGTTGAACATTTCTTGACTAGACCAGTTGTTCCACGCACCATTCATGCTGCGAGCCATACCCTCAATCAGAGGGAGGGTCTGATTCTCATACGTACCCTCATCGACAGTTGTTTCATTGGTGGTGTTATTCTCAACGACAGTCCCGTTCGCCGTGGAGTTTTCACCTCCGATGTCGATCGCGCAATCCTCGCCGATATCGTCATCAGTGCAGCCTTCAAAGTCAGAGTAATCAGGGTCCTCTGAACCCAAACAGCCCGAAAGCGGGGCGAATACAAACAAAACTGCAAGCAATATTCCTGTTCGCATCGAATCACCTCAGCCGAACATACCGAGAAGATTTCCATCTTCGTCCATGTCCATATTTTCTGCAGCAGGAATTCTTGGTAAGCCCGGCATGGTCATCATCGTTCCACAAACAGCGACGATAAATCCAGCACCTGCATTCAATCGGAGTTCGCGAATGGGGAGGGTAAATCCGCTCGGTGCACCCAACTCTTTCATCTCATGTGAGAATGAGTACTGTGTTTTGGCCATACAAACCGCAAGATTACCATATCCCCAATCCTGAAGTGTTTTCAATTCCTTCATTGCTTTCGGTGCCAAATCAATACTGGCCGCACCGTAGACATTGGTTGCAATACGCAAGATCTTTTCTTCAATGGGGGCATTGGGGCCAAACAGTGGTTCGAAAGGACGGCCGTCGGCTATGTGTGATTGACATGCAGTCACCACGGCACGCGCTAAATCCGCACCGCCTTCACCTCCATCTGCGTGTACTCTGGAAATGACAGCATCCATGGCTCCCGCCTTCTTTGCTTCATCCAATAAAGTCTGAACTTCAGCATCCGTATCGGTCGGGAAGATGTTTACACTCGCAATGACAGGGACACCAAATCGTGACATGTTTCGGATGTGGCGTGCTAAATTGGTCGAGGCACCCAATTGAACAGCCTCGATATTTTCCTTAGCGATTTCTTCGGGTCTTGGTCTTGCACCACCGCCTGTGCTGAATCCTCCGCCATGCATTTTCATACTGCGTACGGTCACATTGACCACCACACAGTCTGGTGGTGTTCCACTGGCTGCGGCCTTGATATGCATCATCTTTTCAGCGCCCATGTCAGCGCCAAATCCTGCTTCTGTGACCACATAATCTGCGACACCTAGTGCGATTCTGTCGGCGATGATACTGGAGTTGCCATGGGCGATGTTTGCGAATGGACCTGCATGAATGAATGCAGGATTGTTTTCGATGGTCTGAACCAAGTTTGGCAAGAAGGCCTCTCTTAGCAAGAGTGCCATCGGTCCAGCCGCACCAATATCGTCTGCTTTGACGGGGTAACCTGAGCGGCTTTCGGCAACCACAATTTCGCCAAGTCTGTGCCGTAAATCACCATAATCTGAAGCCAGTGCAAGGATGGCCATGACCTCGGAGGCGGCAGTAATGTCGAATCTTTCTTCACGAGCGACACCATTTTTCGGCCCACCCAATCCAATGGCTACATTTCTTAGTGCACGATCATTCATGTCAATGACGCGTGGCCAGAGAATTCGGTTGGTGTCAATATCTGATTCATTTCCAAAATAGATGTGGTTATCCAACATCGCCGAGCACAAGTTATGTGCACTGGTTACGGCATGTAAGTCACCAGTAAAGTGGAGATTGATGGCCTCCATTGGTAGAACCTGGCTATTCCCTCCACCCGCGGCACCTCCTTTGATTCCAAAGACCGGGCCCATGCTTGGCTCGCGTAAGGTACAAGTCGCATTTTGGCCAATTCGATTTAGTGCTTGAGTGAGTCCAATTGTAGTCACAGTTTTGCCTTCACCAAATGGTGTTGGGTTGACACTGGTAATCAGGACATATGCACCTCTCGTTGCCTCGAATTTTGATTTCAATCCGTCCCAGGTAATTTTGGCCATCCCACGCCCCATCGGAATCAGTTCGTCAACACCAATTCCAACCTTCCAAGCAATTTCTTCAATCGGGGCTGGTGAAGCCGCATGTGCAATCTCAAGGTCTGTTGCCATGAACGGGCTGTTTCGCTCCCTGTATTCAAGCATTCATGGCATTTCGCACCGTAGGTGCGCATCCGTTTGTTTTGTGAAGGAGTGGGTGCACGGGTATCTGAGGCGCATGAGGATACGTTATGCCGTGGCTGGCAAACCGATTCACCACACACTCTCTCCACTCTTGATGTCACTTGTTTCTTCACACATGCGTCAACAAGGATTGGATTTGGATATCGTTGAGATGCGTCTCATCGATTCGGATGATGTGAATACTCCCATGGCTTGGGCCTGGGTTACAAAAAGTCCTGCTCAAACAGAAATTAGCAACCGTTTGTATGGGGATATTTCCAATCGTAAATCCTTTTCGAGATTGATGGGCATCGCGGAAGAAATCGTGAACTCTGAAATCGAAATTAAATCTGAACTCATGCCGTTTGGCGAATCGTTTGTTCCCTTCTCTACCGAGCCGCGAAAAACCGTACGGGGGCAAACGGAATCATGGATTTCTTTGACCAGTCCACTGAAGCACATGTTGTCGACTCGTTCAGGGGTTCACCCCATTGATTCTAGTCTTGAAAATGGAGCCGTTAATCAGCTACGTTGGAATGGTGACCATTGGTATTGTGCAGGGACGGATGGGCGAGGTTTGGTTGCAGTCGCAAGACACTTTGGTTTTGATT
>Ga0163179_10000345_pt1 | contig 32941 bp, 32 predicted proteins | sample AtlANTMetagenome_FD_109643 | JGI IMG/M metagenome (GOLD analysis project Ga0163179, IMG submission 109643) | Marine eukaryotic phytoplankton communities from the Atlantic Ocean - Atlantic ANT 2 Metagenome | ecosystem: Environmental > Aquatic > Marine > Oceanic | place: North Atlantic Ocean... | reverse complement strand
GATCCTTTAGATGCAGGCGGTATGTTAGAATTAGAAACCGTTAGAAAGGCTTTAAAGATCGCAGGCAATTTATTCTACCTACATGTTAGAGGTAGAGGACCAAGAAAAGAAGCTGCTATAAAAGATGGTAAAGGCCCAAGAGGTTATGATATGTATTTACCTCTTAGACATGCAACAAGATACGATGTTTATTTAAGGAGAAGATAATGGAAAGATATTTAATTACAACTGAATCCTACATATATGCTAAAGACGAGAAAGCTGCAAAGTCACTCGCAGGATATATTCAGGGCAAACAAAGAAAAATGTACGATAACCAACACACGGTTACAAATCTACAATCATGCCCTTTCGGCGGTGGATTTGATGATACGAATTTAATAGAGGGAGAAATACTTTAATGTGGCAATCTAAGTATTTAGCAGAGACAAATGAAGTTTATGGAGGTATACAAAGAATTTATCATTTTCCTAATGGATATGGTGCTTCCGTTATCCGTCATAATGGAAGTTATGGATCTGCTCAAGGCCTTTGGGAACTGGCAGTACTCGATTCCGATACCAACGAAATTACTTATAATACTTCAATTAGTAATGATGTTATAGGTTATCTCAATGATGAGCAAGTTATTTTGAAATTAAATGAAATTAGGGGTTTACAAACATCGTAAATTGTGGTATAATACACCCTACAATCCAATAATTAATAAGGAGTTATAAATGGATAGATTAGCACTAATCAAACAAGCGGCACTAAAAGCCAAAGCAAAAAAAGAAAACACAACAGTCGAAGAACTAGAATTCCAAGAAACAGTTCGCAAGCTCGACGAGCGTAAAGCTAGAATCAAAGAAGAAATGAAACTGCACAAGAAGCTAACAGCTTCTGTTAAAAAAGCGGGCAAACAAACCGCCAGTTCATTAGAATTAAATTCACCAGAAAATATGTATTATTCAGATAAAGAGGTTTCTTCTTTCTTAGAAAACAGCTCTTATATGGATGCTTATAATGCCAATAGATCGGCAGATGGCGATTACTAATGAGAGTGTTAGTAGAAAGTTATGGTGATTGTAGAATATTCTATGATAGACCTTACGGGTATAAAAGATACCATGTTGAATGGTCTGATGGTTCACATCAGATATATCACGGAATATGGTATAATGAAAAAACAGTTAAAGAAATCGTGGAGGCGAGATTAGAAAATGACACAATATGATGACAAAGTCGAACAGCAAAGACTTAAAATGGAAGCTGAAGAATGGGCAAAGGGCGTTAAGACATTACATGCACACTCCCTAGATTCAATGTGGTACGATACTAGACCTCAAGATACCGTAGATGGAAAATACGTAACAGACGTAATGTACAATGATGGAAGTGTTCGTAGAACATTATCAGACGGTGGAGTGGTTATGATGGGAGACCAATTAAAAGGTCAAGACCTGATAGATCAATTCAGAAAACATTCACAATAAGGGGTTTACATCTCTTAGAAATTATGGTATAATATATATTATGAGTACAACAAGTTTTTACATGGGTTCATTAAGATATGGACCAACTGGAAAGAAAAGAAAAAATCATGCGGCTAATCCAGTTAAAAGAAAAAGGCCAACTGAATTTAAACCTATGAAGATCGATCCAATTAGACAAGCCGCAGCTATGAAAGCTGCCCAGCTTAGAGAACAGGAAAAGCAGGATTTCTTAGAAAGAATATCTAAAGTAAAAGATGCAATGGGTAAAAAAGAACCACTCCAATATACTGGAGAAAGAAAATTATTAGGTATTGCTACAATGCACAAATCAAATGCAGTACCAATCTTCGAATCCGATAAGGAACATGCTAAAGATATAGCAAGGATGCGTAGATAAACAATTTCGGGGTATGTCGCTCTTTAACTCCTTATCTTTCAGAATGCGACCTCTGCCCCACCTTATAAATTATGGCACTTAAGAAAATTAATAAAAAACGTATAGCAATGAGAAAGGATCGGGTTTCACTCGATGCTAAAATGATGGGACCAGAACCATTATTCACTGAAGACCAACAACCCAATATAGCTAAAGAACAAGAAGACGGAACTGTTGGACCACTTTGGTCACACGCTTCAGGTTGGTATAATTATTTCTATGATAATAAGGATTATATTCCATATGCTGTGGATTACCTAAGAGATGTAGAAGGTTGGGACGATGATAAGATTAAAATCTTCTGCAGATTACCTGATTGGAAGATACGAAGAGTCGGTAATATTGCGGTAGTTTGGTCCAGAGGATATAAATATTCCCCAGCGGTCACACAAAAATACCACGATATATCTAACGAGTTATATGAAATAGCTTCTAACCTAGAAGAGAAAAGAGTCGAGGTAGCTAAAGAAAAACCTAAGCTACCAACAATCCAAGAAAGAACTAGAGCTAAAGTAAGAGATACTATATTCGAAGATTTTGATTTAAATGTAGTTGATCAGTGGATGGATGGTAACTTTAAAGTTAAGTTTGAATGTTTCTCTCTATTTAAAAATCATGGATTGAAAGGTAATGCTATTACTATATTTAGAGATATGATTGAAGATGATTATATTCAAGTAAAAGATGCTTATGAGAATACATGTGACCAAGCAAAAGAAGCTTATAGCCATGTAACAAAAGGCAATAAGAAGAAAATGCTCAACGTATACGAATCAATCTTTTCTGACCTAGATAAACTTAAAGATAGTTTTAAAGCGACACGTAAGACGCGTGTACGTGCGCCTATGAGCAATGATAGGCAAGTATCTAAGTTAAACTATATGAAAGAAGACCTTGAGTCTAAACTCACATCTATTGATCCGGTATTAATACCAGGCAAACAAAAGGTATGGATTTATAATACTAAACAGGGTAAGCTTGCAGAATACTTTTGTGAGAGTGGTAAGGGATTTGAGATCTCTGGATCTACAATTAAAAACTTTAGCCCTGAACTTTCTAAAATTACTAAACTTAGAAAACCAGATGATATACTTCCAAAGATAATAAACAAAACTGAATTCCAAATAAAGAAAATATGGAATGGTTTAACAACAAAGATTTACCAACCGACAGGCCGAATTAATAAGGACTGTATTATAATGAGAGTAATATAATGGATATATTAAAAGAAAAGATTATGACTAGAAAAAGGTTTAGTACTGCTGTAGAAGAAATAGTAGCTAAACAAAATATGTCATATATGGATGCAATGAATTATATCATAGAGAAAAGAGGAATGGATTATAGTAATATAAAGAAACTTCTTTCTGATTCTTTAAGAGAAAAAGTAACTGCAGAAGCACAAGAATTAAATCTAATTCGGGATAAAAAAGGTAATACATTACCTGTATGAAACCTTGGGAAAATTCCAAAAGGTGGCAAGATAACTCAGATGGTTGGGTAACAACCATGAATAAATCTAAAGAAGATAAAGAAGCTTATAAAAAATATGTAAGCAAAACAACGGAGCCAATACCATATAGAGATTGGTTAAGAGAAAGAAATGATGAAACCCTTTGATGCATATAGTATGTACAATGCTCTTAAATTGCATTTCGAACAGGATTCATATGATGCAGTTAAGTACAATTTTAAATCCAACGTAAGTCCTAAATCATTCTTTGCAAGGAAAGATAAATACTTCTTTGCCAAACTAGCTAAGACTTATGATGATAAACTATTACAGTATTATATAGCTAACTTTAAGAATGGGGTAAGTTACGTTGGGGATATGCTAAACGAAGGTGGTGAAACTTACTTCAAACAGCATATGAAGATTCGCGAATCAATACATCGTGAGTTTCAAAAAGATATAAATAGTTTAGTAGATATGGATATAGAGTTTGATGAGTTTTTTAAAACAAAACAAACCCATCCATTGATAGTAAAATTATTGATGAGAGAAGAGATTAGTTTAGAGACTGTTGTTATACTCGATTCAATATTAGGGTTTATGGAACGTGAAGGCTCTAAGATAACTGAGACAATTATTTGGCCAGATATCTCGAGAAAGATTATGAAATATAAACCCTTCGTAGACTTTAGAAAAGATAAATGCGTAAGTATTATCAAAAAAGGGTTTACAAAACCATAGGAGTGTGGTATAATATACTCATTATATTATGAATAAAGTGGATAATTCAACAATACAGTGTACATGGAGAAATAAAAATGTCATTTGAAAACTTAAAGAGCGCACGAGGCTCATCAATCGATAAACTCGTAAAAGCAGCAGAAGCTGTATCCACGCCAAAAGCGGACAATTCATCTTACAGTGATGATCGCCTTTGGAAACCTACCAGAGATAAAGCAGGAAACGGTTACGCGGTAATCAGATTCTTACCTGCCAAAGAAGGTGAAGATCTTCCTTGGGTAAGATACTGGGACCACGGATTTAAAGGTCCTAATGGTCTATGGTATATAGAAAAATCTTTAACCTCTATTAATCAACCTGATCCTGTATCAGAAGTTAATACTCAGTTATGGAATACTGGTAGAGACGAGGATAAAGCTATTGCTAGAGAAAGGAAAAGAAGATTACATTATGTGTCAAACATTCTCGTAATTAACGATCCTGAACATCCAGAAAATAATGGCAAGGTAAAGCTTTACCAATTTGGTAAAAGAATATTCGACAAAGTAATGGAAGCTATGCAACCACAATTTGCCGATGAACAACCTTGTAACCCATATGATTTCTGGGAAGGTGCTGACTTTAAAATCAAAATCAGAAAAGTAGATGGGTGGGTTAACTATGATAAATCAGAGTTCTCTTCTCCTTCACCTTTATTTGATGGAAATGATTCAGAGTTAGAAAGTGTGTATTCACAATTGCATTCGCTAAGTGAATTCACCGATCCTAAATCATATAAATCATATGACGAACTTAAAGCTAAACTTAATAGAGTATTGGGTGTCGATGCTGGGATCAGTGCGGATATGGCAGCAATGTCCACTGCGCCTGTTCCTACGATGGAAACTACTTCTACTTTTAATGTCGGGGCATCAGATCCCGAGCCATCATTACCCGCCGGTGAGGAATCTTCTTCGGATGAGGATGATACATTAAGTTACTTTAATAAATTAGCAAACGAAAGTTAAGCTAGTTGGTCTGTAGAATAATCTAACGTATTCAATACTACAGGTCGAAAAGGTCGAGATATTCCTTATAGGATTCTCGGCCTTTTTTTTATCTGCTTGTTACTGATGCCAGCGTACTTGTGGCTTTTGTGATTGGGGATTGTACAACGGTTGATCTAACAACGTTATTATTTTGAACATTTCCGCCGGTTGCGTTTGTGATTACTGCATTTACTCCACCAACTTGAGCCTCTTTTTGGGCTGCTGCATTAGCATCTGATTGACTTAATATATCATCACCTGGAATAGTTGTTTTAGCATTCACTTGAGCCATTAATTCTTCTTCGGTCATATTGGCCATATCAAATTCAGGTTCAGGTTCAGCATTTGCAGCTTCTAATGCAGCTGCTTCGTTCTTAGCTTTCATTTCTGCAGCTGCTCTTTTACCTCTTCCTGTATCTAGACCTGCTGCTAAATTATCGATTACTGAAGTATCGAAATCATCACCCATAATCCATTTAGCTAATCTTGGACCTAACATACCAATTATCTTTCTTGGTATAAATGTAATACCATTTACGATCATTGATAGGAAATCAACGAAGTATAACATACCAACTTTTAACGTATCCATTATACTTGCGCCTGGTCCTAACGATTCTTGTAGCTTTTTAAATCCAAAATATAAACCACCAATTAAGGCCATAATAGCTAGTACTGGTAATAATATCGGAGCCATTGCAGCTACGATTGGAGCCATTGCGGTTGTTATAGCGCTAAACATACCGATTAATGTTGGAATAAATGTTCCCATCATAAAGATTCTGAATCCTCTAGCAACCTTTAATGCAGTACCAATAATCTTAATTATCTTACCAGTGAATAATAACATTATACCACCAATTAGCTTACCGAACAATCCCATATTCTCGTTAAATAATTCTGAAGCTTTATCAAAATCTCCAGATACCATCGCATAGAGTGTATCAAATACGATTCCAGCTTTGTCTATAATATCGGTCATTATAGCATTGAATGTGTCTGGGTCAATAAACAATAAAGCTAAACCGGTTAATCCTGCTAAGAATCCAGCGCCTTTAGCACCAGCCATAGCAACATCATCAAACTTCTGGCCGAACTCTTCCATCGCATTACCAATTTTCATTAACCTAGAATTAGCTTCTAAATTTATCTTCTTAGCTTCTCTACGACTCTCTTCTGATTCTGCACCCTTAGCTATTTCATCTAATTGAGCTTGAGCTAATTCAGCTGCTCTATCATCACCATTTTCTAAGGCTGATTCTAAATCTGCAGATGCGGAATCATATGCTTCTCTTAATGCTTCTGTTTCTTTTGTACTAAATTGTCCGAATGCACCTTCTAATTTTTTTAATTGTTTTAATGTACCAACATTTTTTGTATCATCTTCGAAAACTTTCTTTTGGTCATCTAGCTTTGTTATAATACCATTTATACCAGATAAGTTTTCTTTATTTTCTTGTTCTTCTTTTGAACCATATTTTTCTATTAAAGAAGCTGTATCAGAGTTTATAGTAGCTAATTCAGCTAATCTATTTCCTATAGCTGCATCTGTTTTAGAACCTTTTAATAATTTAGATGTTTCATCTAAAGCTTTCTGCATTTCTGCAGCATCTTCAGCTCTGCCACTTTCTGATAATTCGTCTATCTTCTTTTGGGCATCGGCAGCCTGTAATAATAAATCCGCTCTTTGTTCTGCTCTATTAGAAACCTGGCCACTTCTTTGAATAAGAGCATCCAAGTTTTTATTTGCACCTTGGACACCTTTATCAATATTTCCTATAGTAGGATCAACCGATGGTTTCTTTTCCTTTCTTTTTTCTATAGGCTTTTGTGGTGCTGGTTTTTTCTTATCGTCGTCTGCCATTTACTTTCTCTTAGTTAGGGTTGCTATCTCCGTGCTCTTTGGCTGCGCTTGATGTATATAACCCAAACCATGCTGCACCTGCACCTACTAAGATACTGATTAAGCCTGATTGTTCAAGCGAAGGTTCTGGTAAATCCATAAACCAAAATGTAGCATAATATAGAAGATACATATATATCCCTAAGAATAATCTTGGTATAATTCTCCAAGCATCTACTGTTTTAGCTGCAAAGACCCATTTTTGCCATGGGTTCTTTCTATCATTGGTTGTTAATTCAAATATCTCTTGCTTTAGTTCCCCAATCTCTGAAACCATAGCCATAAACTTTTTAAGATCAATTTCGACCTCATTACGATCCATATCCCCTTGGAATTGTCCACTTGGTTGATTCATTTCTATTTCCTCATTTTTTGTTGCTGCTGTTGCAATCGTTCGTTCTCCTTCTGGATATGTTCCTGCAGGAGAGCAATATAAATTTCCCTCTCCCATGGCACCATACCTTCAAGTTCGGTTAACGAATAACCGTGGTGCTGCATCATTGCAAAATTAGTCTTGAAATGATTTACAAGACTATCATGCGAGAGGCCTAGGTAAAAAAACTTTGTAGACCTTTTACTTCTATTTCAGTTTCTTTACTACACTTAACACATTTATACTCTATGTTATGAGTTAAAGTAGGTACATTTTCAAAGAAAGAAGCTATCTTTTTAAATTGAGTACTGCTTAATGCTTCAACAAAAGCAACAACCGATTCTCTAGGTTCTTCTTTAGTATCATATACACCTTCTTCATCAAATATTGTATCAATACAATCAATAACTAAATCAAACGCACCTTCCGTACTCGAAAGATGAGATTCATCATATGTCTCGATGTCCTTTATTCCAGGAAATCTGAGTGTAACGCCTATCTCTTTATCTATATTAATAACGTTACTTTCTGGAAGATTTGATAGTTCTATTTCTTCTAAGTTGACAGATACCGGGGTCACTGCATTGCATTCCTCGTCCTGGCAATTAAGCTCTAGATCTACGATCTCACCTACAGACTTAGCACGTAAAGCTAAAAAGAGTTTTTCAAAATCAAAAAGAGTGAAATTGTCCATGTTTATTTTTTCATATACACATGATTCAATAACATCTTTTAACGCTCTTAGAACCATCTTTTGATCCTTTGATTCTAAAGCTATCATTAAAATCTTTTCTTCCCTTACGTTATAAGGTCTATATTCTATTTCGGTTCCTGTTGACGGTATTACTGTCTTATAACGTGAACCTTTCACTACTGGCAAAGCCATAATTTATTCTCCTATTATGTAATAAAATCTAATGCGCTTCTTATTGCTGATCCTGTAGAACTTAAAGGTCCTTCAGGTACGAATCTATCGTAAGCAAAAGTTACGCTCATTTCAACTGCAGCATTTTCATTAGTATTAGCTAGGTCTATTGCTTCATATGAAACAGGGAAAGCCTTTTCTAATCTAACTCCATAAACAGGAATATTCTTCTTGTTTAATTGCTGTATTATAATATCCACAGAATAATCTTTTTTAAATCCTGCGACGTATAATTCTGAATTAAATATGCCGGACTGCCATTGCTCGAGCATATTTCTCATATAATAATCATTTGTTAGATGGAATTTCATTGTTACATCATCATCTATAAATGTATATGGGTGTTTGTTTGATTGTTTATAATCTTGGTGGTCGAATGTAGATAAATTTCTTCCTGGAAGAGATACTGATGTGCATAGGATAGATATATCCCTAGGGTCATTAATTAAATTACCTGCACTAAATCCACCTGATAGTAATGAACCTATTATTTGTTGTGGATTAATATTAAGTAAAGAAACCGCTGGTGGGGCAAACATAACATTAAATCTATTTCCTAATGCTAATCCACCTTTCTTTGCTATTGTTGATTTTAATTTATCAATATCCATTCTTATTTCCTAGCTATCTTATTTGATTCAGCCCAAACTGCTGATTTACCTTTCTTAACAAATTGTTCTGTTGGTAAGAATATAGCTACTTCCCATTCTGACATTGGAACCCTAACTATTTTAGATTTAACATGTTCTGTTAAATAATGTTTAAAGCAAGGTTTAAATTCTTTAAATTTCTTACTGCTTTGTAATAAACTATATCGTGCTCTTATTCTACTCTTATCTGTTATCTTTTTTGGCGCTGTTGCCATTAATTCATCTAAGAACTTAGCTCTAACTTTAGGATTTAAATAGTGTAAATTTAATCCGTAGAATCCACCTGGAGCTGGTTCAACCATTATCATTAATGGAAATCTATCATAATAAGGTAATGTATCTTTATGCTTTGGATCGTAAAAGTACATGTACATATTACCCCAAAGTGTTTTACTTACAGGATCTAAAGCATCATCTTTCAATAAAGATGTACGATTAACCTGCCCTAATTTTTTAACGTTTGCCTGAAACCATCTTTTACTAGCTTCTGTTCGGGCGGTCACACCCGCACGGAACGCTTGAGCTTGTATAGTATCAAATAAACTTGCCATAGTACTATTTATGCTTTCCTGACAGTAGTTTGATACCTAAATTCTTTAAAGTATCTTCTGTCCATACCTGGAACTTCCACCCTTTATGTTCTGCAAATTGTGCAGCAGCATTCCATTTATCTGTATTTTTAATGTATGTAGTTACTTCTCTTAGATGTTTCTTTGTCTTTCTCTTAGGAGATTTAGGTGGAATTGTTTCTTTTTTCGGTTTAATCTCTACTAGATATACATCACCATTCATCATTTCTATTAATAAATCAACAAAATATCTGTGTAATCTTCCATCTACTTGCCATTTATATGGTATAACCACTTCTTCACTATTCCAAAAACGTATATTTGGATTCTCTTCACACCATTTAAATGCTTGTCTTTCCCATAAGGATCGATAAACTATCTTACTAGCATCACCAGCATACTTAGATTTGTTTTTTATTGTGTATTTGCCTTTGTAACTCATATAAATAAACCTATAATAATTAATTTTATACAGGTATTTATATGTCACAAATAATCACTTTTCCAAGAAGTCTAAGATCTAAGATCGATGAGGGATTCCATCATATTGGATTTTCTCTTACTGGTAAACACATACAAAAAGATTTTGAATCAGAAATAGAAAGAATTCATTTATTTACTCCTGCAGGTATATCTTCATCAGATGGAGCTTCATACACAGGTATAGATTTAGGAATGGTAAATGCTGCAAAGATGGTATCAGAAGCTAAGAAATCAAACTCAGCTACAAAAACTGCAGATATATTTAGTGGTACAGATCAAACAGTTATGGGTTTAAAAGCTATTGAAGGATTAACAGGAGACGTAGGCGGTGCATCAGGTAAAGCAGCAATGGAAGCAGGTGTAGCTTTTAATCCACAAACAGCACTAGCTTTTGAAGGTGTTTCATTAAGAGAATTTAGTTTTCAATTTAAATTAGTTCCAGAATCAAAAGAAGAAGCAGAAGATTCCAGAAAGATAGTTAACTGGTTTAGAAAATATCTATACCCAGAAGCTGCTGGGGCTTTCTCATTAAAATATCCACCTAAGTTTAAAATACAATTCTTTATTGGTGAAGAAGAAAATAAACATTTGCCAATGATTCACGACTGTTATTTAAAAGGAGTACAAGAAGCTGCAAACCCAGATGGTAATTCATTCTTCATAGATGGTCAGCCAACCTCTACAGATTTAACTTTAGAATTCTCAGAAGCTCAACAGCTTACAAGACACGATCTTTATACGGATAGCACAGGTGAAGATGACCCAACATATGATTACAGTAGACCAGGGTCATATCCAAATCAAAATTCATCTGGTAAATCCGCTAGTAATCAGGGGTAATAATAATGGCATTTTTTCAACAATTTCCTAAAGTACAATATGACTTCGAAAGAAATGGAGTGGTACAAAACGTAGTTAACATTTATAGAAGTGTTAGACCTTTACAAAATTTTGTAGATAATAGTTCATCATATACATTTTATGAAGTAATAAATGGTGAAAGACCAGATATATGTTCACAAAGGTTATATGGTAATCCAAACTTTTATTGGACATTCTTTATTGTAAATGATTTTTTACACGATGGAATGAGATCATGGCCAATGAGTCAAGAAGATTTATTTGATTACTTAGAGGTTGAATATGAAGGATATGTTATTAATACAAATCCCGTTATTATTAGAAACACAGATAATATTATTACTTCATTTAAAGATAGTCTTGCTGGTTCAGTTCCAAATGCTTCTAATGGAGCATTCAATCTAGGTGAAACTGTCACTGGTTCTATATCTGGATTTAGTGGAACACTTACTAAGAAGAATGTAGATTTAAATCAGTTAGTAATTCAGAATGTAAATTCTAATGCACCACTTGGAGATCCGGATGCTATATCTGGAGGTACAGAAAATTTAATTGGTCAAACATCTGGGGATTCAGTAGCTACATATCAAGCATTTAAATATGCTGAAGCGCCACATCACTATTTTGTTACTGGAGATAAAGAAGAAAGACAAGTAACAAATGGCAAGTTCATACAAGGTGGAGAAGCTTCCTCTAATTTAAGTTATAAAACAAACAGAGCTTTTGTGAATGAATTAAACGAGGAAAGGTCCAGAATAAGAGTGGTAGATCCAAAATTCATAGATCAATTTGCAGATGAGTTTGAGAAGATATTAAATGCCTAGTTCTAGTACAAGAGTTACAAATGACGGTGGAAGTGTAGCACCTGATTCTTATATATTAAAAAGTGTAAAATTTTTTAATAATGAAGAAAAAGAAATTGAGATAAAAGCTTTTGTACAACAGATCGAGCTATACGAAGATATTAATCACCCTTTCCTAGAAGCAATAATATTCATACAAGATGCTACTAACTTCTACGAAGAGCAAAAGGTGATGGGTAATGAAAAAGTTACTATAAAGATTAAAAGAGAACCAATGGATGAAACAGAAGAAACTGTTTCTGAATTTGATCTTACTTTATATATTGCAGAAGTATTTAATTTTGTAAGAGAACAACCAGGTAAACAATTCTATAAATTTAGATTAGTATCAGAACATTTATATAATAATCAATCAAAAGTATTACAGAGATCTTTTCAGGGTTCAATAGGAAAGTTAGTAAAAGATATATGTGATAAAGACCTAAGGATAGAAAACTGTGTTATTAATAGTGATACAAAGGATATTATTAAAGGTGTATATCCAACAATTAGACCAATACAAGCTATTAATTGGTTATTAAAGAATGCTTTTGATAATGGAACACCTTATTTTTTCTACGAAACATTACAAAACGGATTACAATTTAATTCATTAGAGAACTTATATGAAGAAGATGTATATGAAACATATGAATTCATTCCTTATTTTAAACATGGAACCGGTACAGCTGGTTCATATAATGAATTAAGAAAAAGAGTTATAGCATTTGGAAGTGAATTAAATATGGGTAAATTAAATGATATAGGCTCGGGTGCGTACGCGGCCACGCTCCACACGCTCGATGTATCAAAGAAAGAATATAAGAAAACATTTTATAGTTACGATAAACAATCCCCTAAGAAAATAGCAAAGGGTAAACCATTTAGTGATAATACTAAAATCTTGGATAGAAATTTAGTTGACTTAAAAGAAGGTAAAAATTATTTTGTAAATCTAAATGCTAATTCTTTTCCTGACCATAAAAATTATCATGCCCCGTCAAATACTACTATATTAAAATCTCAAGCACATTTAAATCTTTTAACTTATAATAAACATTCAATAGGAATAACTGGTGACTTTGGTTTATCTGTTGGTATGAAGGTTAAACTAGATACAATTAAACCAACCACTATAGAAGATGCGGAACTTCCGCCAGTAATGCTTGATAAATATATGGGTGGAACTTATTTAGTTACAAGAGTAGTTCATAAGTTTGGTGATACCTATGATATGAAAGTGGATATACAAAGAGATTCGGTGGAGAAAGAATAATGCGTGATGATGGATTTGTAGAAGGAACCTTTACATGGTTTATGGGTGTGGTCGAAGATCGTGCAGACCCAGATGAAATGAATAGATGCAGAGTTAGATGTTTTGGATTCCATACAGATAATAAAGCTTTATTAGCAACAGAAGATCTTCCGTGGGCAACAGTTATGATGCCAACAACAGCGAGTGGTACCTCAGGCGTAGGTGAAACCCCGCATGGATTAATGGAAGGTTCATGGGTGGTTGGATTCTTTAGAGATGGTCCAAGTGCCCAAGATCCTGTTATTATGGGTTCAATAGCTTCACAAAGTTCTTCAGTAGATAAATCAAAAGGATTTACTGGTCTTAATTTCCCACGTGGCGAATATATAGACCAAAGTGATGTTAATAAATCTGGAAGAGAAGAAACATATTTAAGCGGTAGTTCATATCAAAAAAGAAATCTAAGTGATTCAACTGATCCAATTAAAACTGCAGTACCTCCTAAAGTTACAACAGTTGCACCAGATCAAGCAGATACTTATTATGCTGAACAAACTTGGAATCAATTACAACCTTTAAACGGTCACATTCCTAGTTATCCATATAATAAAGTAAACGAATCTGAATCTGGTCATATAATAGAAGTTGATGATACTCCTGGATATGAAAGATTAAATAAAGCTCACACATCGGGAACATACGAAGAAATCTATAATGATGGAACAAGACAGGTAAAAATAGTTGGCAAGGATTATGAAGTTTTCCTTAGTGATAAAAATATCCATATAAAAGGTAATATGAATATGACCGTTGATGGAGATCTTCGCCAATTGGTATATGGTAATTATCATTTAGAAGTAGAAAAAGATTATACCATAAACGTAAAAGGAAGTAAACAAGTTAAGATTGGTGGTAATTACGAAACAGAAATTCAAAGAAATAGAAGTACTAATATTGGTATTAATGATAATCTTACCGTATTAAATGATTTAAATTTAAATATAACAAACGATGCATTAACTACTATTGGAAATGATTATGTTATTAATGTTACAAATGATTATTCTAATACATCTTATAATGATATAAATCTATTTGCTGGAAATAAATATTCACAAAGTTCAGTAAGTGATTATGCAGTTGCTTCTGGTGGTAATATGAAGTTCGGTACTACTGGAAACTTAACAGAAGATATAGATGGTACTCACACGCTCACGTGCGCTACGGCTGCGCTCGTGTACGATGCTGGAGAAATAACAGTGAATACTATAACACATACAGCTCACAAACATACACAACCAGATACAGGCGCTGATGCTACATCACAAGGCGATACTGATTCACCAAAGGCTAATACATAATGAGTTGTTCAGAAAATACATTACTTAAAGGCGTAAAAGATAAACAAAAAGAAATGAATACTCTTTTAGCTGGTGGAAAAGATAACCTATCTGCTATGGGTACTAAAGTGGCAGCCATGAAAGCTGATCTTGCTAGTTTTGTTCCTACTATTCCTGCAGTTCCTAGTTTACAAGGTGATTTATTAAAGCTTGGAGATATAACAACTGCAGGTGGATTAGCTTCTAAATTAGCAGAACTAAAAGCATCTATGGGTTCAGCAGTTCCTAACTTTGATAGTTTAATAAGTGGGTTAGGGTTAGATTCTTTCCCACCAAGTATTAACTCTGCAGATATATGTAGCACAATGCCAAATGTAGAAACGATCGATGGTGTTGCAACAGTAGTTCCATCAGAATCTAAAATACCAGAAGAAGAACCAACGAAACCAGAACCAAAAGAAGAAGTTAAAAAAGATTTAGAAGAATTAAATAAGAAAGTATTAACCATTGCATATAGAGCAAATGTAATTCAACAAGTAAAGAAAGCTGCTAGTGAATTAGACCCAGATGTTAGACGAAAATATAAGACTGGGGTAAAACAAAGATACTTCGATCTTACTTGGCCAGAGGCATTTGTTGAACTTTCAGAAGCAGGGGGAAGTACATTTGATGATAATAAATATTTGGATTATACATTAGCTGATCTAAGAAAGATGCAAAGTGAATTAGAAGCTGAGTATAGTTTAGGTTGGGATTTTAAAGCAAAAGGACAAGTATTAGCAGCTGCATACGATACAACAAAACAACTTTTACCTACCTATGCTGATGCAGAAAGCTTTTCGGTAGCAGCTACACAGTCCGTTGCAAGAAGAAAGAAAAAGCTTGGGTAAACTTGTATAAATAGATATATGGCAAACGAAACATCACCTTTAATACAATCTGATTCCTCAGTAAGCGGAAGTGTTGCGAAAGCAAAAATTGTTAGTAGAAGGAGAGGACATAGAGATTTAGATCTTTCTTTAAAGATACATCCGGTCCGAAAAGACTTAAACGTGTTAAGAGATGATAATGCTATAAAGAACGCTGTTAAGAATCTTTTAATTACAAATGCATTTGAAAGACCTTTTCAGCCACAGCTTGGTGCTAATCTAAGAGGTTTATTATTTGAACCGGCAGATGCAATAACAAGAATAGCTTTAAAAGAAAATGTTAGAAATGTTATTAAAGATTATGAACCAAGAGTCAAAGTATTATCTATTGCAATTAACGATCTTTCCGATCAAAATGCTTATAGATTAACAGTTAAATTTTTAATAAAAGAATATGATACACAGGATTCTGTGGAAATATTACTACGAAGGTTAAGATAAAATGGCAAGCAATTTAAAAGTAACGGAGTTAGATTTTAATCAAATTAAAACTAACTTAAAAAACTTCTTGAAAACACAAACTGAATTCAACGATTATGATTTTGATGGATCAGGTATGAGTGTATTACTAGATGTTCTAGCATATAATACACATTACAATGCAATGAATGCTCACTTCTCATTGAATGAAGCATTCTTAGATTCAGCACAAATTAGAGGTAATGTTGTAACAAGAGCTAAGTTGCTAGGATATATTCCAAGGTCTATATTATCTCCAAGAGCAACGGTCACAATCGCAGTTGATGTATCAGCAGAATCCGGTACTAAACCTACAACACTTACTCTTGCAAGAGGAACAAAATTAACTACCTTAGTTGATGGAGAAGAATTTCAATTTGTTGTTTTAGATAATCACACAACAACTATTAATAGTAACATATATACATTCTCAAATATAAAGATAGCCGAAGGTTCTTTTAAAACTTTAAAATATAGAGTTGATAATGATATAGAAAATCAGAAGTTTCAGCTATCGGATAAAGATGCAGATACTTCTACACTGAGAGTTCGTGTTCAGGATAACGAAGAAAGTACAGCATTTGACATTTATACAAAATTTGAATCATTGAAATCAGTAGATTCAACAACAAAGACTTATTACTTACAAGAAAATTCAAATGAATTTTTCGAAATATATTTCGGTGATGGAGTGACCGGTTATAAACCTATTAATAATAACATTGTTACTTTAGATTACATTTATACTAAAGGAAAAGAATCTAATAGTGCTAGTGTATTCTCAATGGTAGATAATGTTGGTGGATTTAGTGCAATAACAGTTACAACTACATCAAATGCTGCAGGTGGTGTTGATTCAGAAACAACAGAAAGTATTCGATTCAATGCACCATTAACATTTACTTCACAAAACAGAGCGGTTACATCAGATGATTATTCTGCTATTATTAAGAAATCTTTTACTAATATAGATTCTATATCTACTTGGGGCGGGGAAGATAACGATCCACCGGATTATGGTAAAGCTTATATAGCTATTAAACCTCTTACAACTACAGTATTAACCGCAACAGAAAAAGACGAAATTAAAAATACTATATTAAAAGGTAAAAACGTAGTTAGTATTACCCCAGAAATCTTAGATCCTAATTTTACTTATTTAGAGTTAGATGTATTTTTTAAATATAATCCAAACCTTACAGATAGATCCAGTTCAGATTTACAGTCTGTTGTAAGAGATACAATCAGTGATTATAATTTTAATAACTTAAACAAATTCGATGGTGTATTCAGGCATTCACAATTATTAAAAAGTATTGATAATGCAGATCCATCAATCCAAAACAGTACGGTTAGACCTCGTATGTTCCAAAACATATCAGCAACAACCTCACTTGCTAGTAATAATTTTAGCTTAACTTATACTTCTCCTTTCTATCAATCTGGAGAATCAACTAAACATATTATATCTTCTACATCATTTTTAATAAACGGAGTTGCTCATTTCTTTGGTGATGTACCTATATCTGGTTCAACAAATAGAAAAGTTATTGTTTATAAAGAAGTTTCTGGTTCTAATACAACCGTTATAGCTGATGCAGGATTAATTAATGTGGAAAAAGGTACGATTACTTTAAACAGCTTTGTTCCTGATTCAGCAACTTCAATTAGAATCACGGTAATACCTAATTCATTAGACTTAGCTCCAAAAAGAGATCAATTACTTTCTATAGAAAATTCAAGGGTCACAATTACACCAGAGGTTGATTCAATTTCAGTAAGTGGTTCTGCAGGTTCAATTACATATACTACTACACCAAGACTTAAATAATGGCAAATAACGCAGAATATAGTTCTCCTGGATACGTTGAAACCGTAGTATCTTCTAAGAAGAAAACCAAAGAACATATTAATTATAAACAATTAGTTCCAGCACACATACTGGAAAATTCATCTAAGCTAGAAGCTTTAATGAAATCATACTATACGTTTATGAATATGGAAGAGTTTATATATTCTCAGACCAAAACATTTACAGACGTAGTATTAGATGGGCTAGCTAGATTTAGAATCCCAGATCCAAAGAATGAAAACGATGAATTCTTTACAGATGAAACTGGTGCTAGTTCTACTTTAGTTATTACTAATACAGATGGAACAACAACTACAATAAGCTTAAACGCACAAAACGTAGCTATAACAAATGGTAATGACTTACCTGGAACATTAGCTAATGAAACATCTGAAGTTGGTAAAACAATGGCGGTGAATGGATTAACTTCTCATAATGGTAAAACAGCAACATTAACAACTGTGGTTAAAAACTGGGTTGGCCCAGGTCCTTCAAATGTTATGAATACAATTGAAGAAGCTATGGATATAGATGGCAATGCTGCTAACTATTTAGAATTTATGCAGAAAGAAATAGCAGCAGCTATTCCTAGAGACGTAACAGTTAACAAAAGAAATCTATATAAACAAATTATTGACTTTTATAAAGTAAGAGGTTCAAGTGATAGTATAGAAATATTCTTTAGGTTATTGTTTAATGAAGTGGTAGAAGTAGAAAGACCATATGATGTTACGTTAATACCTTCTTCTGGAAATTGGGATACTAATTCAAATTCCTTTACTGATAATAAAGGATTCTTATCTGACAGAATAAAGTTACAAGATAGTTTACGTTATCAAAAGTTTAGTTATTTAATTAAAACTGGTAAAAACGTTTCAGATTGGTCTGATGCTTTTACAAGATTAGTTCATCCAGCTGGATTTAAATTCTTTGGTGAGATTTTATTACTATTAAACTTTGTTGATGTAGGAACAGTAAACAATAAAAAGATGATGAGTACTTTAGCCAGGTTATTCTCAGCAATGCCTGGTATATCTCCAGGGGTAATTGGAGTAGAAGATTTACCGTTATTAGTAGAAATGTTTGCATCAGCTTTCACCCCAACACTTACAGGAACTATTCATAAGAATGCTACATTATCTACATCATTAAAAAATGGGGTAATTACTGGTTCATCTATTACTGAACCTGGTTCTGGATATTTAACTCCACCAACAATTACAACTGGAGATGGTGGATCTGGATTTACAGCAGCTGCACTTACTGCTACAATTACAGATGGTCATGTTAATTCTATTCTAATTGGAAGTGGTGGTAAAGATTATCAGGCACCAACAGCTACATTTAGTGCACCACCAGCTCACACATTTAATGGATCAAGTTCTTCAATTGTAGATACTACCAATAATAGAATAACTTTAAGTGCACCACAGGCAGCTTCTTTTGAAGTTACAGATCATTTAACATATGCAACTACAGGAACAATCATTCCTGGATTACCAGCTGGAACATATAAAATTCTAGCTAAGGTAGGAAACGCGATCGCACTTTCATTAACAACGGACAATGTAGAAATTAATTTAACGGGCGTAGGTGCTGGAACAACACACACGTTTACAGGACAAACAGCTACGGCAACATTAAGTAAAACAGATGGAATGATTGATACTGTTGAGATTGACCAACCAGGATTTGGATATAGTTCTGCCCCAAGTGTAGCAATTAGTGGTACTGGTGGTAGTATGAATAACCCAACCATTGCTTTAGTTCTTGATAGTGCAGGAAGAGTTGATAGTGTAAATATTTCAGATAGAGGATCGGGATTTAATACTATATTCTTAACACCTAGTGCAAACCCAAGCCAAGGTAAATTAGCGTCTATAAATATAACAGAAGGCGAACCTAAACAATACAGAGTAGCTCCAACAGTTATAATTGGACCACCTACAGATAAAGATTCAGATGGAAATGCTTTATTATCTAACGTACAAGCTGTAGCTACACTGAACATTAATAGTGATGGATTTATTACAGGTTCTACTATAAGTCAAGCTGGGAATGGATATGTTTCAGACCCAGAATTAAAATTAGGAAGCCAGGTACATAATGAGATTCGTGCGAAAGATGTAAGAGATATATTAATATTATATCTTAACCACAAGAATGATCGAAGTGAAACTCTAGATGAAACTAATCCTTTTGAACTAAAAGCCCCGTTTGATACAACGGCAAGGTTATACGATCAAAATGGAACTTTAGCACATTTTGGGTCCACAGAGATACAAAACATGAATGTAACTAGTATAAATAGATATAACGTGAATAGTTTTATTCACACAGATTAGAGGAAACGAAAAATGACAGCAATAGTCACATCAACATTTAGAACAGTAAATGCTGAAAATTTTAAGGAAGACGTTGGAGCAAATAGTGTATATGTAGCTATTGGTAAACCTGATGTTTGGTCTTTAACAACTTCAGACACTACTGATACAACACCATTTACACCAAATGACCATATCGATGATATTGGAGAAGCAAGGGCAAATTTTATGGCCATGCAGAAAATCAATGCATCGGATATAACCCACGTGGTTCCAAGATATACTTGGGACGGTGCAACCGCATACGTAGCTTGGGATTCAAATGATGGTTCAATATACGATAAAAAATTCTATGTTATAACTTCAGAATTTAAAGTTTATAAATGTATTGTAGCTGGTGGGGGTAATTCAACAGTTCAACCAACTCAAACATTAACAGTACCAACTGCAGAATCAGATGGATATACATGGAAATATATGTATACTTTAACGGTTGCAGATTCAGAGAAATTCCTTACTACTTCTTATATGCCAGTCAAGACCGTTTCCCTTGGTGGCCAAGGAACAGTAGCAGGAGCAGTTTCTTCAAGCACAATTGTTATTCTATCAGAAATTAATTCTAAAATACATACTGGAATGACAGTATCAGGTACAGGAATCTCCGGATCACCAACAGTTTCGGCTATTGCAGGTTCTAAGCTTACTCTTTCAGCAGCACAAAGTATTTCAGATGCAGTAATATTAACATTTGCATACGCAAACGATGCAGCAGCAGAAGCAGCTTTATCGGAAGGAGATTATGCACAATACTTAAACCAAAAAGCTTCTAGAGACCACGGAAATGCAGCAGGTATAGAAAGAATCGAAGTTAGCGCAGGTGGTGGAGATTACTCTGCTAAACCTACAGTCACTATTACTGGTGATGGTTCAAGTGCAGCGGTAGCATCAGGCAATATAACAATGAGTGGTTCTGGTACAACACAAAGTGTAGCTAGTATTACTTTAAATAACAAAGGAACAGATTATACTTTTGCAGATATTACTTTTTCAGCTGGTTCAGCTGCAGCTAATGCTACAATCGCTCCACCTTTAGGACACGGGGTTGATCCAGTATCAGAACTAGGTGGATTCTTTGTAGGAGTAAATACACAGCTATCTGGTTCAGGTGGCGGTGACTTAACAGTTGGAAATGATTTCAGACAAATATCTTTAATTAAGAATCCAACTAACTATGGAACAAGTACTATATCAACAGCTGCTACATTACAAGGTATGAATTATCTAGATTTTGCATCTGGCGTGACTGTATCTAATTATGTAGTTGATGAGTTAATCGTAGGAGCTGGTGGAGCCCAAGCTTATGTAGCTTCAATAGATAGTGGAAATGGATATATCTATTATACACAAAACAGTAAAACAGGTTATGCATCATTCGTTGATGGAGAAACCGTTACTGGCCAAACATCAACAACAGCAGGAGCTTTAGAAAGTTCTAATGCTGTTAAAAATCCTGAAGTTAATAGAGGTTCTGGTGAAATGCTATTCTTAGAAAATAGAAACCCAATCAATAGAACAACTACACAGATTGAAGATATAAAAGTTATAATTGAATTCTAATTATAAATATTAGAAATAGGTAAAAAATATGGCAACAAGTAAAGTTAAAAACTATAACATCCAACCGTACTATGACGATTTTGATGAAACTAAAAATTATCATAGGGTATTATTCCGTCCAGGATATGCGGTTCAAGCCAGAGAGCTTACTCAGTTACAAACAGCACTTCAAGCACAAATAGATCGATACGGCCAATACGCATTTAAAGATGGTTCAAGAGTATTAGGTGGTAAGGTTAGTATTAATGTAGAATATGATTTTATTAAATTAAAATCTTCTTTCACACATAGCGTTGGTGGGTCTGGTTTAAACTCGGATGATTATCTTTCAGACTTTGTAGGTTCAACTATTACTGGTTATGGTAATACTGGAAATCAAGTCACAGCTAAAGTCATTGGATTCGCAGCAGCGTCTGGATCGGATTTAAATACTTTATATATTAAATATGAAGCAAAGGGTGGAACAAATAGAGATGTTGGTACGTTTGTAGCAGATGAAGAAATTATTTCCAATGCAACTACGGTATCAGGAACAGTTAGATATGGTGAATTGGTTGCTTCAGGAAGTACACCTACAGGTCAAGGTTCAATTGTTAATATTGAACAAGGTGTTTACTTTATAGCTGGTACATTTGTTTATGTAGAAGCTGGTTCATTACTATTAGATAAGTATACAAACACACCAAGTTATATTGTTGGTTTAACAGTCACAGAAAATTTAGTTTCATCAGATACTTCTGGTCACTCTGCATTGGTTGATAACGCCACAGGTACATCTAACTTTGCAGCTCCAGGAGCAAATAGATACCAAATTTCAACAGAATTAGTTAAAGAACCATTATCTATTGGTTCAAGGGCTACTGATAATTATATACCATTAGTCACAGTAGAACTTGGTAAAGTACAATTTGATAAGACAGATAAAAATAATGATGCAGAATTAGGACGTAGATTAGCTAGAAGAACATTCGAAGAATCTGGCAATTATGCAGTACAACCATTTGAATTAAACATTAGAGAATATTTAAATACTGGAACTAACTTTGGTTATAAAACAAATACACAAATCGTAGCAGATGGAGATGCAGGAAGTAATTCAGCAGGAACAACATACGGTACTTCAAGATTAGCAGTTGGTGTTGAACCATCAGTAGCTTATGTAAAGGGATTTAGAAACGAAAACCTTGCAACAAAATATGTAAAAGTAGATAAACCAAGAGGTGCTGATGCAACAGCCACAGCTAACGCAGCTACAACCGACATTGTTTTAGGAAACTATGTTAGATTAAAATTAGATACAGTAGCTGGTCTTCCAGACATTACTAACTTTACTACACTAGCATTAAAGAATCAATCTGGTTCTAATATCGGTACAGCACGTGCAAGAGGCATGGAAATAGTTGGATCTGGTTCTACAGGTTATGCATCATTATATCTTTTTGATATAGCAATGACAGGTGGGAATACTTTTAACTTAACAAGAAGCGTATCTCAAGCAGATTCGCCTTTAGCATTTACAGCAGATTTAATTAACAAAGCAGGTGGAGTTGGTCCAGCCCCACAACCAGGTGCAGATACAGATGCATTCTTATTTGATGCAGGTAATAGTTCATTAATATATAAATTACCATACGATGCAGTTAAAACTCTTACTACAAATGGACAAGATAATTTATTTAGAGTTAAACAAGGATTTAAAGTTACATCAGCTGGTTCAGGTGGAACAGTAACATTCTCAGTATCAGGAACAAATACTTTCGTAGATAGAACTAATAATATAATCGCTGTTAACGGTGGTTCGTTTATGAAGTTAGATGGAACTGGTGCTTATACATATTCAACAAACAATTCTACAACACTAGTGGTAAGTGGAGTTCCAAATAATACTTCGGTAGAACTTATAGCTACAGTACAAAAAACAAACGAAGCAGCTAAAACAAAAACAAGAGTGAATAATGCTACTGTTTCTAATACAGTAGGTTCAGGTAAAATTGGATTAACAAAGGCAGATATTATTCGAATCGTAAGTATCACAGATGGTAATTCAGTAGATGTAACAGAAAGATTTAGTTTAGATAACGGACAAAGAGATAACTTTTATGATAGGGGTTCTGCAGTTCTTAAACCTGGTTTTCCAACACCGACTGGAACATGTACAGTAACATATGATTATTATACACATGGTTCAGGTACATACCTTACAGTAGATTCTTATCCAACTGCAGATTATGATACAATTGGTGAGTTTACAGGAGTTAAGGGTACATTAAAATTAAGAGAATGTGTAGATTTTAGACCAAGAATAGATGATGATGGAACAGATTATACAACAGCTGGTGCATCATTAAGTAATCCACCACATCCAGGTCATTCAATGAATAACGATGTGACTTACTATATGCCTAGAATTGATAAACTCTATGTAAATAGATCGGGTGAATTCTTAATAGAAAAAGGTGTACCTGCAGATAGTCCTTCTTCACCAGCAACACCAGATGATGCTATGGGATTATATGATTTACATTTAGAACCATACGTATATTCATTATCAGATATTAAACCAGAGCTCTTAGATAACAAACGTTATACAATGAGAGATATTGGTAAGCTTGATAAAAGAATTAAAACCTTAGAATATTATACTTCTTTATCTTTATTAGAACAAAGCGCATCTGATGCTCATATAGTAGATTCAGCTGGCTTAAGTAGGTTTAAAAATGGATTCTTAGTAGATGCATTTACTGGTCATAGTGTTGGTGATACAGCCAATAATGATTATATGATTTCTATTGATAAGAGTAATGGTCATTTAAGACCTAAGTTTGACGAAAGAAATGTTAACTTAATTAGAAAAGCTTCTGATTCAGGTTCAGTTGTAGTTAGCTCTTCCTTAGCTCATTTACCTATAGCTTCTAACACTACTATTATTAATCAACCATACGCAAGTTCATTTATAAATGTAAACCCATATAATGTATTTTCATGGGATGGCGTAGTTAAGCTTTCCCCAGATTCAGATGAATGGAAAGAGGTTGATCAGCGCCCAGCTATATTGATTGATGATACTTCTCAATACGATCAATTCGTAAATATGGCAGAGGAAACAGGTATATTAGGAACAGTTTGGAATGAGTGGGAAACTAATTGGACTGGTCAAACAGAAGATAGGTCAGTAATACAGGAAAGAATTAATGGAAGGATTAGAAGAACTACTACAGATACTGTAACTACAACTACAAACCAGGCAAGATCTGGATTAAGAAGAGATTTAAGTTTCGATACAGTTCAAAGAGAAAGTGATGAAAGAGTTGTAGAAGTTAACTTTATTCCATTTATGAGATCGAGAGAGGTATTCTTCTCTGCTCAATTAATGAAACCACTTACTAAAGTATTTGCTTACTTCGATGGTTCTGATATTACTGCATTCTGTAAACAAAAAGCTTTTGTTGAATTTGCTACAAGATCGAATATTGTCGATCACCAAGGGGTAACATCTCACCCGGATTCAAGTTCTGGAACATTAACAACAGACGCAAATGGTAACTTAACTGGTTCATTTATTATACCAAATAACTCAGCATTAAGATTTAAAACAGGTTCAAGAGAATTTAGATTAACAGATTCAGCTACTAATACAATCTCTGTTGAAACTACTTCTGCAGAAGCTCAGTATCAGGCAAGAGGATTACTAGAATCTAAACAATCAACTATTACTTCTACAAAGGTCCCACAATTATCTACACAAGAATTAAGTGATGGAAGATCAATTGTAGAAACAGAAGTTTCAGAAACAGTAAGATGGATTGATCCGATAGCAGAATCAATTCTAATTACAGAGGAAGGTGGAACATTCGTAACTTCATGTGATATATTCTTCCAGAGTAAAAATGCTGAAAACATTCCAGTTAGATTAACAATCAGAGAAATGGAAAATGGTTCACCAACACAAAGAATTGTACCAGGAGCAGATAAAGTATTAGCACCAGGTTCAGTTAATGTATCAACAACAGCGGCAACTGCAACAAACTTTGCATTTGATCATCCAGTATATTTAGAACAAGACCACGAATATGCCATCGTACTTACTTCACAATGTGATGATTATAATGTTTGGATTGCAGAAATGGGTAAATTTGATGTAACAAATACTTCGTTTAGAATTACTAAACAACCATATAATGGTGTATTCTTTACCTCAGCCAATGCTTCTACATGGACTCCAGAACAAGCTAAAGATCTTAAGTTTAAATTAAACTCTGCAGTATTTAGTACATCAGGTGCAATAACATTAGTAAATGATGTATTACCAGTTAGAAAACTTCCAGGTAATCCATTTACAACTGCAAGTGGTGATGCAACTGTAACAGTAAATCATCCAAACCACGGTTTAGCTAATAATAGTTCTAAAGTAACATTTGCAGGTGCAGTGGCAGTAAATAATATTAGTGCAGCAAACTTAAATGGACAAAGAACCGTAACGATAGTAGACCATGATTCATATACTTTTGAAGCTGGTGGTAATGCTAACGCAGCAGGTTCAGGTGGTGGTACAGCAGTAACATCTACAGAAAATAGACACATGGATGTTATGAATAATATTATTCAGAACTTAACTTTACCAAATACGCAATTAAGATTCTTTGCTACAACATATTCTGGTAAATCTATATCTGGTGCAGAAACTCCATATCAAGCACAAACTGAATTCGAAATATTACCAGGAAGAAACGTTATCTTTGCAACTCCTAAAGTAATAGGTAACCAAGATAATGAAACAAGTAATATGGGTGGAAACAAATCTTATTCATTAAGATGTACAATGAGTACAACTAAAACTAATTTATCACCTATAATTGATATGAACAGAGCTTCAGTAGTAACAGTTCAGAACAGAATTAATAATGGTTCTACTGCAGAAACTGCATCTTCAGGTGGTACCAATATAGCTAGATATATTACTAAAGCAGTTAGTTTAGCGGATGATGCAGATACAATAACAGTCTTCTTAGATGCTAATAGACCAGCATCTTCAAATATAGATTTATATTACAGAGTAATAACATCTGGTGCTGATACCCCAATCACAGAAGTGGCTTGGACAATAGCAAACCCAACAACAACAATACCGATCAATGATAACCCTTTAATATTTAAAGAAGCACAATTTGATATTGATCCGTTAGGAGCCAACGTAAGTTTTGGTACTATGCAATTTAAGATTGTATTAAGATCAACAAACACTTCAACAGTTCCAAAAGTGAAAGACTTTAGAGCGATAGCAGCAACATAGGATAAATTATGCCAAGAAAGAAAAAAGTTAAAGATAATCCAGATTTAGTTAAAGATACCACCACTCAAGCGGTTATAAATACTAATAGTAATGCTCTTATGAATAGAAGAGCTCAAATGCATGCACTGCAATCTAAAGATCAGGAAATAGCAGATATTAAAAAAGATATTGAAGAACTAAAAAAATTAGTTAAAAATTTAGGTAAAGAATAATGGCGGAAAATAAAGAAACCAGAATATTAAAATCAAATTCCATAGAGGAACTTAGACAAAAGTCAAATGAAATCTCTCTCGGATTAGGAGATAAATCTTTACTTGCAACAGATTTAGCTGATAAGATATTTACCCATACAGCTTCAGCTGGTGATTATTTAGTTTCTCCTACTAATACAAGATTCGAATATAAGAAAGAAGAAACAATCGATAATACTGGAGGTTATATTCTATTAACTGGAAGTCCTACAGTCGGTGCAGGTTTTGCAGCAGGTGCTTCGGTCACACAAAGTGGAGGATACTCTGCTACTATCGTAAGTGCTTCTACCACTAAAATTCTTGTAAAAAACTCCAGTGGAACATTTAGTTCTAGTTCTACATTAACAGCTGGTTCAAATACAATTGCAGGTTCAGCTATTAGAAGTTTGGTTGCAGAATCATATAAGAAAGCAGAGTTAATAGTTAAAGTAGGTTCTACAGTATACACACAGGATACTACATCAACGACTGGATTCCACGTACCAAATCATGCAGGTTCTATTACAATTACTGGAGGCCCAGACGTATCAGACTTTGAAGAAGGTGCAGTTGCTTATCAAGGAACCAATTTAGCTAGTGCCACTTGGCAAGGAACAATATTAGATTGTTCAGCTACATTATTAAGAACAAAAACAGTATCAGGAACATTTAATGCTTCTACTGTAATTAAAGTTGATGGTGGTTCAGATACTATACCAGGCGCTAATCACGGTGCTATAACAAATGAAGACCAAACATTTGGAAAAATGATTGAGTTTAATACTCCATTAGCTGCAAATGATGCAGTACAAATTATATCTACAAACTTAGTTGATGCTATTAACGAAGTACAAGATGATGTTGGAACAATTGCTTCATTGGCATCAGGTATATCTGATAGATCAGATTTAGTTACAGCAACTAACTCTTTAAAAACAGAGATTGGTACAGCTTCCCTAGATACATCAGCAACTTCATTAAGAGGTGCAGTTAATGAACTACACACAGAAATAGTTTCTAATGATACAGATATTGCTACAATCAATACTAAGCTTGGTACAATTACAGCAGGCGCATTTGGAACTACAGCATCAACAGTAAGTACTGCAATCGCAGAATTACATACTGACGTAGATGCTAGGTTGATGCTAACAAAGGGTACATCACAAACAATTAATGGTGATATTTCATTTAGTAATGCTAAAACATTCACATTCCCATCAGGATCTACATTAGATATAAGACAAGGTTCTTTATTAACTGGATCCGGTGGTGGTGAATTAACATTTGATACAGCATTCTTAACATTAACAGCAAATGATAGCACAGCTGCTGTTAACCAATTTGGACTAGAAGGACGAAGAGTTGGTTCAGGTAAAGATGTAAGAATACAATTTAATGAAACCCAAGTCACTGGGAATAAAGAAGCAAGAGCATGGCAGTTACAGGGATTAGATGATTCTAATGCTTCAAACACTGCAGATATAGTTACATTCTATAACGCTAAAGAATTATTTGCAAATAATACAGAAACAGGCGTAGCAGTTAATTGGGATGCAACAAATCAAAACTTTGATATTAATTTAGATGCTGACCCAACAATCCAACTAGCTGGTGATTTAACCGGTTCAGTTACGCTTTCAGATTTACAAACAACAACTTATACACTAACATCAACTATAGCCGCAGGGTCAGTTGAGAATAGTATGTTAGCAGGTTCAATCGCAGCTTCTAAATTAGCAGGTAGTATTCCAAATAGTAAATTAAGTAATTCAACTATTACAGTTAGCGATGGTTCAAATACAAGTCCAGTCGCATTAGGTGGAACATTAACATTTGCTGGAACATCTGGCGAAGTAGATATAGTAGAAAATGCAGGAACAGTTACAGTTGGATTACCAAATAACGTAACAGTTGGTGGTAACTTAACAATTACTGGTAACTTAGATGTTAACGGAACACAAACAACTATTAATACATCTACATTAGAAATAGATGATACATTAGTCTTAATGGGAGCTTCAAATACTGAACCATCAACAGGTGGTTTTGGTTTAGAAACAAGAAGCTTCACGGGCGTAGGCACGCACTCGAACAATGCATCAAACGTAACTGGTTCACACTCTATTGTATATAACTTTGCAACAGATAGATGGGAAGCAGATGGTTCATTAATTTTATCAGAAGCTACATTAGGAACACCAGACGTAGCAGCAGAAGGAAGCGCTAGTTTAGCATTATCAGGTGGTAGACGTTTACACTTTAATGCAGGTGCAGGTACATCAACATCAGCTGCTTTATCAGGAAATGATATTGATATTACAGTTAATAATACTGATAGAGGTTCAAACCAATTTATATTTAGAAATGTAGCAGTTTCAGGTCAATCAACTATTATTGCTGATAGTAATGATGGAGTATTAAATATTGTAGGTGGAACTGGTATAACTGCAACTACAAATGCTGGAACAGATACACTTACATTTACTCTGGCAAATACTGCAGTAACTGCAGGTAGTTATGGAGCACAACATACAGTTCCAACCTTTACAGTAGATGCTCAAGGTAGAATTACTTCTGCAAGTAATAGCTCAGCAATTACTTTAGCTTCATTAGGATATTCAGGCGCAACAAACGCAGATAATTATGGTTCATTTAATATCACAGGTGATAGTGGAGCAGCAAATGCTATATCTTCAGGAGAAACCCTTGATATAGAAGGTGGAACTAACGTAACAACTACAGTTTCAAATAACAAAATTTCAATTGCTTCTGTAGATACACAATACTCTGTAGGAGATGGTGGATTAACACAGGTTAACTTTACAACTGCTCGAAGAGACAAACTTATTGGAATATCAGCCAATGCGAATAATTATTCTTTCATAGTTGGAGATCATAATAACTCACAATCAACAATTACAAACGGTGAAGTATTTAGAATATTACAAAGCGGTGCTACAACCGTTACAAGAAATGCTGATAATCAGATTACTATTCATTCTGACAATACAACATATTCAAGTAGTGACTTCACTATTACTTCTCTATCTGGGTTTAGTTCTAATAATGGAACATTCCTAAGAAGAGATGGAACATTTGCTACACCACCAAATACAACATATAGTGTTGGAGATGGTGGATTAACACAGAAAAACTTTACAACTGCATTGTTTAATAAACTAAATGGTATAACTGCAGGTGCAACAGCTAATACTGGTACAGTTACAAGTGTAAGTGGATCAAATGGTATAAGTGTATCAAGCGGAACAACAACTCCTGCGCTAAGCTTAAGTGGATCTTATTCTGGAACGTTTGCAGTTACGGGAGCAATTACAGCTACAGGTGATATTACATCAGCCGTTTCTGATTCTCAATTAAAAGACAGAAAAGCTAATATTGATAATGCATTAGAAAAAGTAGAACAAATAAATGGATTCTATTTTACTTACAATGATACAGCAGTAGAACTACTAGATGCAGATAAAGAAGAAATGCAAGTTGGTGTATCAGCTCAGGAAATAGCTAAGGTAATGCCAGAGGTAGTTAAACCAGCACCAGTAGATCCAGAGAAATATAAAACAGTACAATATGAAAGATTAGTACCGTTATTAATAGAAGCAATAAAAGAATTAAATGCTGAGATCAAAGAACTCAAAAGCATAAATAAAGGTACATAGGAAAATAAATGGCAGTTTATTCGAATATAACAATCGATCAAGGAACAGATTTTAGTTCCAATATCGATGTGACAGACGCAGATGGAGATGTTGTTAATTTAACAGGCTACACAGTTAAAGGTCAAATTAGAAAAACATATACATCTAGTACTGCCGTTGATTTCACATGTGCTGTTTCAAATGCAGCAGCTGGCATAGTCAGTATTGCATTAACAGCGGCGCAATCAAATGCGATGAAGGCAGGACGTTTTGTCTACGATGTAGAGATAACAGCCTCCGGAGGAGCTAAAACAAGAGTTTTAGAAGGGCAAGTAGAAATTACACCAGGAGTTACGCAAACATAATGGCTAACATCAAGGCGAAAATTCGATCAAACCCAAATAAGATAGTTGCACAAACTTTAAAAATTGGTAACGTATCTTTAGCTGATTTGACAGATGTGGATACATCAGGATTAGCGGATGGAGCTATGATTCAGTACAATTCTGGAACTAGCAAATTTAAAATGACAAATAATTTAGATGGAAGTAATCTAATAATTAATTCAGGAACATACTAATATGGCAGCTTTAACAAGAATAAAGATATTAAATACGTCGTCCACCACTTCGGCACCAAGTAATATCTATACCGGTGAAATGGCGTACTCATACGTCGGTGGAACACAAGCAAATAATGGAGACAGGTTATACATTGGTACTGGTACTGAAAACCCATATGCTCCAAATGTAGAAGTAATTGGTGGTAAATACTTTACAGATATGTTGGACCATGTACATGGTGTAACAACAGCATCGAGCGCACTTATTACAGATGCTAACTCTCATGTTAGTGCTTTAAATACAGCAACATTTAAGGTTGCAGCTACAGGTTCTTTAGGATCTGCAGTTGGTATTACAAGCATCTTAGATGAAGATAACTTAGTTTCAAACAGTGCTACAGCACTTGCTACTCAACAGTCAATTAAGGCTTATGTTGATACAGTTGTAGATGCACAAGACTTAGATATTGCTACTGATTCAGGTACAATTGCGATTGACTTAGATGACGAAGTATTAACACTTTCAGGTGATACTGGTATCACAACAACTGCTACTGGCAATCAGATCGAAATTGATCTAGACAATACAGCGGTTACAGCAGGATCTTACGGTTCACAAACAAACATACCAACATTTACAGTAGATGCTCAAGGACGTTTAACAGCTGCTAGTACAGTCACAGTTGCTACAGCATTAACAGTAGATGGTGATTCAGGTACAGGCGACGTAGCTTTATTAACAGATGATTTAAGAATCATTGGTACAGCTCAAGAAGTTACAACAGCGGTAGCTAAATCAGGTACAGACGTAACAGTTACAGTTGGTTTACCAGATGATGTTACTATTGGATCAGATTTAACAGTTACAGATAACTTAGTTGTTAACGGGAACGTAACATTAGGTAATGCTACTTCAGATACAGTTCAAACTGGTGGTAACTTAACAGTTGGTGGAGATTTAACAGTACAAGGTACTACAACATCAGTTAATTCTACTACAACAACTTTAACAGATCCAGTTATTGAATTAGCAAAAGATACATCTTCAGCAGATGGTCTTGATCGTGGTGTTAGTTTCAAATGGCATAACGGTTCAGCAGTTAAAACAGGTTTCTTTGGATTTGATATACAAACTCAAAGATTCTCATTTACTAACGATGAAGATCTATCAGGTGGAGATAATGCTTCCTCACCATGGCATGATGCACAATTTGGTGGAGTTTACGCAGGTAATGTCCAAGTTGGTATTACAGGCGATAACGAAATTGATACAACTTCTGGTAATTTAACAATTGATTCAGCTGGTGGTACAACAACCGTTGATGATATATTAACCGTAACAGGTGCAGCATCAGCAGCTAGTTTAACACTTACAACAGATTTAGCAGTAGCACATGGTGGTACTGGATTAAGTTCATTCACTGGTAAAGGTGTATTTACATCTAACTCTGGTGGTACAGCAATTGATTTTGTTACAAGTTCTGATACCGGAGCAATATTACAATATAACAGTTCTGGTGTACCTATTGCTTCTGTTATTATAGATGGTGGAACATACTAAGTATAAATAGTATTATAACACATTAATATGTGTTTGTAAACATTTTTATTAAATTCCTTATATAAGGATTGAACATTAGGAGCCAAAATTGGCAAGACAGACGAATATAAAACTAAGGCGTTCG
>Ga0163179_10000344_pt1 | contig 32981 bp, 17 predicted proteins | sample AtlANTMetagenome_FD_109643 | JGI IMG/M metagenome (GOLD analysis project Ga0163179, IMG submission 109643) | Marine eukaryotic phytoplankton communities from the Atlantic Ocean - Atlantic ANT 2 Metagenome | ecosystem: Environmental > Aquatic > Marine > Oceanic | place: North Atlantic Ocean... | reverse complement strand
TGCGTTGCTCGGCGGCGACCTTGCCTACGCAAACGGTAACTCCAACGAGGTGGGCAAGTGGGATGACTGGCTGGAGTCGTGGATGTTGAATTGCATCCGCAGGAGGGACGGGGGGCTGATCCCGATGGTGGTGGCCATTGGCAACCACGAGGTGGCCGGCGGTACTGGCAAGGTGCCAAAGGATGCGAAGTATTTTTATAGCCTATTCCCGCTGCCGGCCAAGCGCAGCTTTTACGCGATGGATATTGGCGACTACCTGAGCCTCATCGTGCTGGACTCGGACCACACCGAGCGGGTGGAGGGTGAGCAAGAGGCTTGGTTGGACAAGGCACTCTCCGAGCGGGCCGGCAAGGTGCCACTGGTCTACCCTTGCTACCACAAACCAGCTTACGGCACGGCCAAGCCTCCGGCCGACTCGAATGATTCCTCGAAGGATCCGCTGGCGCAGAAGATTATCAAGCACTGGTGCCCGTTGTTTGACAAATATCAGGTGACGGCTGTGTTTGAGAACGACCATCACACCTACAAGCGAACGCATCCACTGCTGAACAACCAGATCGACCGCAAGCGCGGGATCGTCTACCTCGGCGATGGTTGCTGGGGAGTGGACACGCGGGCAGTGCCGAAGCCGGGCGAGCTGTGGTACTTGGCCAAGGCAGAGAGCAAACGGCACCTAATCAGCGTGACGATCCGCGATGGTAAGCCGGAATATGTTGCTTACGAGGCCGACGGAAAAGTGATTGATCAGCACTCGTAATGGGCTAGATTGCGGGGCGCTGAAAAGAGTTTAACAACGATGCCTGTATACACGTATGAGACGATCCCGCAAAAGAAGGGTCAAAAAGTTCGCCGGTTTGAGGTGGAACAACGCATGAGCGACGATCCGCTGAAGAAGGATCCGAAAACCGGGCTGCCGGTGCAACGGGTGATCACGGGCGGCTCCGGCACGATTTTTGGCGGTCTCAGCGTCATGGCGATGAACCGCAAAAAGGGGTAACCCCCAGTTTAAAATGAAAAGACAACTGTTTGTGCTGGCCACACTGGCTTGTGTGGTCGGTGCAGGGTTCGTTCATTCGGCTCACGCGGGAACCATCTTCAAGCGCGGGGCCAAGTGGAATTACTACAAGGGCAACGACCATCCCTCTGGCGGTGACCTGGAGTGGACGGAGGCCGAGTTCGACGACAGCGACTGGGAGAATGGCCCGTCGCCGTTCCGCTATGGCGATGGCAGTGGCGGCACCCCGTTGAACGACATGCGGAACAAATACACCACGATGTTCTTCCGCAAGACATTCACGGTGGCCAACCCGGACAACATCTCCGAGATGGACTTTATCATCGACTACGATGACGGGTTCACGGTGTGGATCAATGAGGAGGAGGTGCTCAACGTGGGTGGTCCGGCCAATCCGGACTACGACTCGGTGGCTACAGTGGGCCACGAGTCCGGCACCTTCGAGACGTTTGCTATTCAGGATCCGTCGTCGTTCCTGACCAAGGGCAGAAACGTGATCGCGATCATGGGCTTTAACGTCGGGATGACCAGCAGCGATTTCATGATGAACGCCGAGCTGCGGACGTTTCAGCTGGACAAGTCGCCACCCAAGGTGGCCTCGTTTGATCCGCCCCCGGGCAACGTGGGCATGCTGCGGGAGGTGACCGTTCGATTCGACGAGGAGGTCACCGGGGTGGATGCCGATGACCTGTGGCTCAACGGCGATCCCGCGGTGCAACTCCGTGGCGGGAGCACCCTGTGGACGTTCACGTTTGCGCCGGGCAATTTTCATGAGGCCACACTGTCGTGGAATCCCAACCACGGCATCGTGGACGTGGCGCGGCCACCCAACGCGATGGATGCCGCCGCCGCTGTGGCCACCCACCGGTATCGGATTGTCGATGACATGCCGCCTGCGTTGACCACCATCCTGCCACCACCGGGCAGCACGGTACGCGGGCTGGATCGGGTGCGCCTGTTTTTCAGTGAACCGGTACGTGGTCTCGATGCCGCCGACCTGCGCGTCAATGGCAAGCCGCCGCTGTCGATTGCCGGTGTGGCCAGCGGGCCGTGGCAGATTGAGTTTGAACCTGTGGAGAGTGGCACGGTGACCATCGCCTGGGCGGAAGGCCACGGCGTGACGGATATCGCACCGGAGCCGAACCAACTGATTGCCGAGGGCTGGCACTACGATGTGAAGGCCGACCACGCATTTGGCGAGGTGGTCATCAACGAGTTTCTCGCCGCCAACCGCGATGGGTTGAAGGATGATGAGGGGGATGTCGGCGACTGGATCGAGTTGCACAACACCGGTAACTCGACCGTGAACCTCGCCGGTTGGTCGCTGACCGATGACGAAACCAAGCCGGGCAAGTGGGTGTTCCCCGGCGTGGACCTCCGGCCCGGTGGGACGCTGGTCGTGCATGCCAGTGGCAAAAACCGGGGCGGGCTTGGCCAAGCGATGCACACCAATTTCAAGTTGGGCATCGAGGGCGAGTACCTTGGCCTGTACAGCCCGGAGCTGCCGCGTCGTGTGGTCGACGAGATCGCGCCGGTGTATTCCGAGCAGCGCAGCAATATTTCCTACGGCCGCTTGGCCAAGGGCGACTGGGCCTGGTTTTCGTCGCCCTCACCGGGAAGCATCAACGGCGGAAAAACGATTCGCGGTCTGTTGTCGCCGCCACAGTTCAGTGCCAAGCGCGGCATCTACAACGCGCAATTTCGCCTGCACCTGAGCACGGAGGAACCGGATGCGGTGATCCGGTACACGACCGACTACTCCGAGCCGACCCAGACCAACGGAAGGGTTTACACCGAGCCGCTGAACGTGCGTCGGACCATGGTGGTGCGCGCGGCGGTGTTCAAGGACGGCATGCTGCCGTCGCGGGTGGAGACGCATACGTATGCGTACAACCTTGGCAACTCGGCAACGTCGCTCCCGATGCTCTCGCTCGTCACGGAGAAGTCTAACCTGTGGGGGCGCACCGGCATCATGGAGACCAACCCACGCAACACTACTAAGCGCGGCATAGCGTGGGAACGCCCGGTTTCGATGGAATTAATCTACCCGAACACCGGCGAGACGCTGCACGCCAATGCCGGCCTACGCGTGCAGGGCGGCAACTATATCCGCGGCCGGTACAATCCGAACTCCGGACCGCCGGCCGGCAAGTATTCGTTCCGGCTGTACTTCCGCGGGGACTACGGCCCGGGCCGTTTGCGCTACCCGTTTTTCCCTGGACTGCAGGTGCAGGACTTCAACCACATCGTGCTGCGGGCCGGAATGAACGACCACACCAACCCGTTCATCATTGATGAACTCGTGCGTCGCCTGGCGGCTGACATGGGGCAGGTCTCTGCGCGTGGCACGTTCATGAACCTGTACCTCAACGGGAAATTCAAGGGCTACTACAACCCGACCGAGCGCATCGACAGTGACTTCCTTAACTCGTGGCACGGCACCGAATCCGAGTGGGACATTGTCGCTCAGTTCGGGGAGATCCGAGAGGGCGATGTCGTGATGTGGAATCGCCTCAAGAGCGCGATGCAGAAGAACCTCGCCGTGACTAGCAATTATGCCGAGGTCGAGCGATTGCTCGATGTAGACAACTTCATTGACTACATCATGCTTAATGTCTACTCCAACACCGGCGACTGGCCTCACAATAACTGGCGTGCTGCCCGCGAACGCGTACCCGGTGGCAAGTGGAAATTCATTCCTTGGGACGCAGAGTGGTCATTCGGCAACAACGGCCGAAATGTTACTGGTAACAACCTGAGCAGTGGCCCGTTGGCCGGTGATGCTGACATTGCCCGTTTTTATCGCGCGTTGCAAAAGAATCCGGAATTTCGCATGCGCTTCGCCGATCGCGTCCAGATTCACTACTTTAACGGCGGAGCGTTAACCAACGAGAACGTGCTGCGCCGTTTCCGCGAAATGAAGGAGACCATGTCCGTCGCGTTGCGCAATCTCAACACTCAGGTTGAAAGTACCTGGGTGCCGCGCCGGCGTGACATAGTGATGAGCCAGATGGCCAGCCAGAAAATCCAGTTTTCTGACAACGCACCGCAGTTCAGCCAGAACGGCGGCGCGGTTCCGGGCGGTTATAAACTTAAGTTGACTGCGCCTGCCGGCGACATTTATTACACGCTCGACGGATCCGATCCGCGCAAGCCGGGCGCCGTGACTGAGAGTGGCAAGACCATTTTCTCTGGCGATGCTGAAAAGTGGGCGCTCGTTCCGTCGGTGGACAACGGCGGGAGCGAACTCGGCACAGACTGGCACGGTGGCGATGAGCCGTTCGACCACGATGACTGGGAATCCGGCAACGACGGGGTCGGGTACGACGAAAACAACGACTATCGGCCGCACATCGGCATCGACGTGGACGCAGACATGAACGGCGTCAACCAGTCGGTGTTTGTCCGCATTCCGTTCCGCGTGTCGGCCAAGGATCGGAAGGACGCCAACCTCTTGATGCTCCGGATGAAGTATGACGACGGGTTTGTCGCATTCCTCAACGGCGTTCGCATCGCCCGGGCTAACGGCACGACGAGTCCGCGCTGGAACGCCGGCGCCACCGGGCAGCACGACGACTCGGCCGCCGTGTCGTGGTCCGTTTTTGATGTCTCCAAGTTCGTCAAGGAATTGAAAACAGGAAACAACATCCTCGCGATTCACGGATTGAACGCCGGCCTTGGCAGCTCCGACATGCTCATCAACGCCGAGATGTCGATCGGCAAGCGCACCGGCGCGGAGTTCGCTGAGGGTGCCATCAAGTACGAGTCGCCGATCAAGCTGACGAAGGACAGCGTCGTCCGCGCGCGCACGATGGACGGCGGCCAGTGGAGCTCTCTGGTGGAGCATCAATTCCAGTCCGGTCGCGCCGGGACACCGCTGCGCCTTACCGAGATCATGTACAATCCGCCGGGTGGCAGTGAGTACGAGTTTGTGGAGCTGCACAACAGCGGCGACTCCGAGGTGCCGCTTGGCTGGTACCGGTTCGACGGTATCGACTACACCTTCGACGGCGACGCGACGATCGCCCCCGGTCAGTATATCGTTCTGGCATCGGACGACGACCCCGACGCGTTCAAGCTCCGCTACCCCGGGCTGCCGGTCTACGGCTGGTACAAGGGCAGTCTGTCCAATGGTGGCGAGCGGTTGACCCTGCTTGACATGAACTGGCGCCGGGTGGTTGAGGTGGACTTTAGCGACGGCGGCGCCTGGCCAAGACTGGCCGACGGCGACGGTCATTCGCTGGAGTTGATCGATTTGTTGGCTGATCCCGGCGCGGCGTCCAACTGGGCGTCCAGCGCGGCCAAGGCCGGTTCGCCTGGCCAGGCGGGAGCCGGCGTCGGCGCTCCGGCCGTGATCATCAACGAGGTGCATGTCCGATCGGCGGACGGCTCCGAGCAGGATTTCATTGAGCTGCGAAACCTTGGCCAAGCGGAGGTCGACCTCGAGGGCTGGATGCTTCGCGATGGCGGTGGCAACAAGTTCACGTTGCCCAAGGGGGCATCGCTTGCCCAAGGGGGCCTGCTGGGCATCTGGTGTGGCCCAGGGGATGCGGACGGCATTCGTGCCGACTTTGGCCTTGGCCAGGGGGGAGACTCGGTGGCGTTGTTTGATGCCGATGGTCGCCGTGTGGAGGCCGTTACCTTTGGTCGCATCCACGGATCCATCATCCGTGCGAACAACGGCTGGACGCTTGGCCGCCCGACCTTCGGCACGGCAAACCAATCGGTCGTACTGGCCGACACGACCGCGCTGGTCATCAACGAGTGGCTGGCCTTCCCGGAGGAGGGCGGAAGTGACTGGATCGAGCTTTACAACCCGCATTCCACCGCGCCGGCACTCATCACCGGCCTGCACATCCGGGTGGGGCAGGAGATCGGTGGACTGAACCGCATCGCCGCCATCCCGCCAAGGGGCCATCAACGTGTGCGGCTCGACATGAAATCCGGCACCTACCACGTCGACCTGTCGCTGCCGACCGAGGGCGGGACAATCACGCTGATCACCGCCGAGGGTATCGAGTTCGCTACCATGAACTACAAGCGCCAGCGCGCCGGTGTGTCCGAGGGGCTGTTGCCGGACGGAAGTGCCAAGCGCACGAAGTTCACGCGCGGCGCCACTCCGGGTGCGCCAAACATCGTCCCGGATTTTGACGGCCCGCGCCTCAACGAGCTTCTCGCGTTCAACCGCTCCGGTGCCGGTGACTGGGTGGAAATTTACAATGCCACGGATAAGTCGGTGTCGCTCGATGGCGTGCGCCTTGCTCGTTCGGCGAACGGCACCGGTTGGCCGTTTCCCGCCGGGACTCGCCTGGCCAAGGGCGGCTACCTCGTGGTGTTGTGCGACGGTAACCGTCCGGCGAGTTCCACCAACACCGGCTTTTCGCTCCCGGCAGAGGGCGGGGGACTTTTCCTCATCGACCCCGACGGCTTCGTGGCGGACTCGGTCGAGTACGGTTTCCAGATTGCCGACCAAACGATCGGCCAAAGCGCCGGCAAATGGCGGTTGCTCAACGAACCGACTCCCGGTGCGGAGAACGCGACCGCTGTATCGTTTGGCGATCCGCTTGGCCTCGTGATCAATGAGTGGATGGCCAACCCGGCCTCCGGGGCTGATTGGTTTGAACTGTTCAACCCGTCCGATTCCCCCGTGAATCTAGGCGGCCTGTCGTTGACGGATGATCCCACAGCAGTCGGTCGCGCCAAGTTTGTCATTCCCGAAAACTCGTTCATCCCCGAGGGAGGGTGGGTGCGCTGGGTGGCCGATGGCGATGCCAGAGCCGGTGCGGATCATGTTAACTTCAGCCTGCGCGGTCGTGGCGAGTTGCTGCGCCTCTACGGCAGTCGTCGCAACCCGATCGACGAGGTGGAGATCGTCAATCAGGCTGACGGCATCTCGCGGGGCCGGTTGCCGGACGGCACCTCGGCCTACGCTGATTTTCCCGACACGCCCACTCCCGGCGCGAGCAACTACCTGCCGCTGCTCGACGTGGTGATCAATGAGGTGTTGGCGCACACCGACGCGCCGCTCGAGGACGCCATCGAGATTCGAAACATCAGCGACACCGAGATCAACGTGGGCGGTTGGCTGTTGGGTGACACGCCCAGCGGAGCCACTCGGTTTGAGATTCCAGCAGACACAAAAATCGCCCCCGGCGGCTATGCGGTCTTTTACGAGGGCAGCTTCAACGCAGGCGGCACCGGCTTCAGCCTGAACTCCGCGCACGGCGACACGGTTTACCTGACCACAACGGATGCCGATGGCAACCCCACCGGTTACCGCGTTGTGCAACCTGTCCCGCCCACGGCGAACGGCGTTTCCGTTGGCCGCGTGCCGACCAGTCAGGGTTGGAAATTCGCTGCCCTGACCAGACGCACGTTTGGCAGCGACCTGCCGGTAACCGTCGAGCAATTTCGAACCGGCGAAGGGGCCGGCAACTCGTCGGCGCTCGTCGGCCCGGTCGTGATCAGCGAGATTCAGTACGAGGGCGCCCCTGACGTAGTCGGCCTTGGTCAAGCGCAGCTTGAGTACATCGAACTGCGAAACATCAGCAACCGGACCGTGCCCTTGTACCATCCGCAGGAGCAGCACAACCGTTGGCGCCTGGCCGGCGGTGTGAACATGACGCTACCTGGCGAGCTTACGCTGCGTGCCGGCGGATACCTGCTGCTTGTTGGATTTGATCCGGTCGCCGAGCCGGCGATCGCTTCACGATTCATCGAAAATTACGATGTGCCGGACGATGTGCCGTTGGTCGGGCCGTTTGGCGGCCGCCTCTCCAACGGCGGCGAGACCGTCAGCCTGTTGCGCCCCGACAACACGCAGGGAATCGACCAGGAGGACGCTGGCTACGTGCCGTACATTCCGGTCGAGAGCATGGGCTACGACAACTCCGAGCCGTGGCCGGACGATGCCGACGGTACAGGCCTCTCGCTCCAACGCATCACCGGATCAAAATTCGGGGACGACCCGAAAAACTGGCTCTCTGCCGCACCGACCGCCGGTCGCAAAAATGCTGACGCCGCTGCGGGCGACCGCGACGCCGATGGCATGAGCGACGCATGGGAGGTGGCGAACAAACTCGATCCCGCCAACGCGGCCGACGCCGCGGCCGATGCCGACAACGACGGGGTGACCAACCTTGGGGAATTCCTCAGCGGCACCGACCCGAACGATGCCAACGACCGGTTCATCATTGAGTCGATCAGCGTGACGGCTGATCGTGTGGCCATCACCGTTTACGTGTCGCCCGACAGGCGTTATCGCGTCGAGACATCCGAAACCGTCGCCGCCGGCTGGGAGCTCCTGGCCGAATTTACCACCGAAGCCGGCCAGACCTCTGCCAATTTCGAGAGCAACGCCGCGCTTGGCCAAGCCCGATTCTACCGCGTCGTGCTCGTGGAATAGCCCGCGCTGAATTAACACCGCTTGGCCAAGTCAAATTTGGAGTGCGCCGGCAGAGCGAAGCGGCGACGGCGCTTTCCCGGTTAGTTGGTTCTCGGTTGGTAGGATTGGTCGTAACCGGGCACTGAGAACCGGAAACCGCTAAACCGGACCAAGCGAACCGCAATTGCCCTTCTCCCCCGTGGGGGAGAAGGTGGCCGAAGACCGGATGAGGGGGGCGCGGAAAAAACCTCAGTCACGATGCTGATGAAAGTTTGTTGAACCACTTGCTTCCACCCTCGCCCAGCCCTCTCACTCAAGGGAGAGGGTATTGTGTTGAGAAGCGCTTGGCCAAGCGGCTTGGCTTTTTTGTCGGCTGCCGTGTAGGCTCCGGTGCATGAGACTTGTGGGCCTTGGGTTTGTTGCGGCATTGGCGTTGCTGCTGATCGCCCCGTCAGCATCATCGGCCGCTTGGCCAAGCTACCGTGCAGGGAAGGAACGCACCGCATTCACCGGTCAGGCATTCGACTTCAAAATCACCGAGACTTGGCGTCGCAATCTTTCGTTACCCAGCCCGGCATGGACCACACCGGCGCGGCGCAGCTACTGGCAGAATCTTGAAGGCATCCAGCCACGCGTGACCGGAGACTGGGCCAACCACGTCATCGCGGATGAAACCCGGCTTTGGCTTGGCTCGAGCGGGGATGACACCGTTCGCTGTCTTGTCGCCCGGTCCGGCCGGACTGAGTGGTCGTTCGTGGCAGACGGTCCGGTGCGCTACGCCCCCGTGCTGGCGGATGGACGCCTGTTTTTCGGGAGCGATGATGGCCGCGTTTACTGCCTCGATTCCGGCACAGGCGACCTCGTCTGGCGTAAGCGCCTCGGCCCACGCGAGTGGCGCATTCCGGGCAACGGCAGGATGATTTCCCTCTGGCCGGTACGTACCGGGCTTGTCGTGGACGCCGGGGTCGTCTACGCGGCCGCCGGCCTCTACCCGTCGCAGGGCGTTCACGCCGTCGCGCTCAACGCCTCCGATGGCACTGCGGTCTGGCAGCGAAAACTCAACGTCTCGCCGCAGGGCTACCTGTTGGCGTCGCAAACGATGCTGTTTGTCCCGACTGGCCGGGGCAACCCGGTTGGTCTCGACCGCGCGACCGGTCGACAGGTTCGGTCATTCAGCGGCGGGGGAGGAGCGTTTGCGGTTTTGCTCGGGGACGAATTAATCTCCGGAACCGGCAACGACGGCACGCTGACGGCCAACCTGGTCAACTCCTCCGGCCGCCTTGCCTCGTTCAAGGGCAGCGCGCTGGCGGCTTCACCGCGGCACAGTTTTTTGTTGGATGAAAACGGGGTGCAGGCGATCGACCGCAGGACATTCCGCCGGGCGAGCATCGACGCCGCCAATGCCACACGCCGCATCGAGGCACTCAAGTCCGACCTAAAAAAACCGAACCTGACAGCATCGCAAAAAACCACCTTGCAACGGCAACTGGGTGAGTTGGGAGACGCACTGGACGCAGCCCGCAGCGCACGATTGAAGTCGGCAATGTGGAAGCTCGACGTGCCGGGCCGAGGGGCGATTGTTGCCCTCCGAAACTGCATCGTGCTGGGTGGGGAAGGGTTTGTTGAGGCGCGGTCGGTGAGGGACGGCGCGGTGCGGTGGTCGGCAAGGGTCGATGGCCGTGCGTTTGGCTTGGCGTTCGACGCCGGGCGGTTGCTGGTCAGCACCGATACCGGTGCACTGTATTGCTTCTCCAACGCCGCCGCCGAGAAAATGGTCGTCGAAAAAATGGAGCCAACCGAGTTGCCGCTCGGTTTGGCCAAACGCTTGGCCAAGGTGGCGCGAACCGATCGCGGCTGGGCGATGGTCACTGACGTGGTCGACGGCCGCCTGTGCGCTGCGCTGGCGGCGGAGACGCAGTGGAGCATCATCGGCGTGAGCGCGGACGCCGCTAAAGTCGCCGCGGCGCGGGAGCACTTGGCCAAGCGCGGGTTGTACGGTCACCGAGTCACCGTGCATCTCGCCGCCGGCAACGCGCTGCCGTTCACTGATTACTTTGCCAACCTGATCGCGTCCGAGTCGGCCTGGCTTGGCCAGGCGCCGAGCCGCTTGGCCAAGCACGAGATGGAGCGACTGTTGCAACCACAAAACGGCGTGGCTTGGCTGGCACCGGACGCCGATCCCCACTTGGCCAACGGCCTTCCCGGCGCCGGTGAGTGGACGCACCAGTACGGCAACCCGGCCAACACCAGCAACAGCGGCGATGCGCTCGTGCACAGCGACCTCGTGCTGCAATGGTTCGGCGGCCCCGGCGCGGCCCCGATGGTGGACCGGCATTTGCGCGCACCCGCGCCACTCGCCGCCGGGGGGCGGTTGATCATCCCCGGCGAAAACCTGCTGATCGCAGTCGACGCTTACAACGGCACCGAGCTGTGGCGGCTGCCGCTGCCCGGCTCGCAGCGCTACTCGATGCCTTACGATGCCGGCTACATGTCGCTGGACGATGGCCGGCTGTTCGCAGCGGTTGCGGATGAGGCGCTGTTGATCAACCTCGAGACCGGCGCGGTCGAGGGCACTATTTTGGTGTCGGAATTCGTGCCGGGATCGAAGCGTCACTGGGGGTACACCGTGCTCGCAGACGGTCGCGTCTTTGGCACGGCACAGCACACGACTGCGTCGCGCACCCGGCCAAGCCGCGACCTGATCAGCGCCGACTACAACAACAACCAGGCCATGGTCACCGGCACGCACATGTTCTCAGCCACGCTTGAGAGCGGCCGGCTTGGCGGCGGCAAATGGGTTTATAAGGGGGGCACCATCCTCAACCCGACGATTACCATCTCCGGTGGTCGCGTGTTTTTCATCGAGACCGACAAGCCGTTGGGCGGCAACGGCCGGTACACGCTCGATGAACTCCGAAAGGCCGGCCTCAGGATCGTCTGTCTCGACGCGAAAACCGGCGGGCGGCTATGGCTGCGCGCGGTCGGTGGCCGACTGGGCCAGAGCCGCAACATCCTGTTTCTCGCCGCGACCGACAGCCGGCTCGTGGCCGCGGGCAGCCGGCTCGGCAGCGGCAACGACACCGAGTATCTCGTGCAATGCCTCGACACGAAGACCGGTCGCGAATTGTGGGCGGCAAGCCATTACAAGGGTCTGCCCGGCGCGTTCACGCACGGCGAACAGGTGCATCACCCGGTGATCCTCGGCGACCGGCTGATCGCTGAGCCGGCGATTTACGAGCTGGCCACTGGCAAACGGCTTGGCCCGCTGGACAAACCGGCAGACTGGAACCTGAAACGCCCCGGGCATAGTTGCGGCACCCTTACCGGCGCGGGCGACTGCCTGTTTTTCCGCGCAGCCAATCCGACCGTGCTCGACCTCGGCAAGTCGGCGGCCGGCCGGTTTCAGGCCCTTGCACCAACGCGCCCCGGCTGCTGGATCAACATCCTCCCGGCGCAGGGCCTCGTGCTGATCCCCGAGGCCAGCTCCGGCTGCGTCTGCCATTTCTCCCTCCAAACCTCCATGGCCTTCCGCCCCCGCCGCAAGGGGGAATAGGCAAACGAATGAACATGGATGGACAGGATGAGCAGGATTTTGGAGTGCACTCCGCCACCACAGTCCAAAATGCGCTTGGCCAGGCGCTTGGTTTGGGGTTGGCAAAAAGGTTGTGTGGAGTGGTGGGGTTGGCCTAGCCTGCGGCGCATGAAATCATGGCAATTGGGCGCTGCCTGCGCTGCGTTGATTTTGGTGGCTGGTTGCGGTTCCGATCCGGATGGAAACGGTGGCTCTGCCGGCGATGGACTTGAGATTGTGGTGATCCCGAAGGGGACAACGCATGAGTTTTGGAAATCGATTCATGCCGGCGCGAAAAAGGCGGAGCGGGAACTTAATGCCGCCGGCCAGCCGGTGAAGATTATCTGGAAGGGACCGCTGAAGGAGGATGACCGCGATGAACAGATCAAGGTGGTGGAAAATTTCATCGGCCGCCAGGTGGACGGCATGGTGCTCGCGCCGCTGGATGACAATGCGCTGGTGCGCCCGGTGGAGACAGCCGGCAAGGCGAACATCCCGGTGGTGATCATTGACTCGGGGCTGCAGTCGGACAAGTACGCGAGTTTTGTGGCCACGGATAATTACGTGGGCGGTCAGATGGGGGGCAAACATCTCGGCGAACTGCTCGGTGGCAAGGGCAACGTGTTGATGCTTCGCTATGCGGTTGGCTCGGCCAGCACGACCAAGCGGGAGGAGGGATTTCTCGATGCGATCAAGGAGAAGTATCCGGACATCAAGGTGTTGTCGTCCGACCAGTATGCGGGCGCCACTCGCGACCTCGCCTACACGGCGTCGCAAAACCTGTTGAGCCGTTACGGGAATGAGGTGAATGGGGTGTTTTGTCCGAACGAGTCGGTGACAGTCTCGATGACCAAGGCGATTCGCGACCTCGGCAAGGCCGGGGGCAATGTGAAGATTGTTGGGTTCGACACCAGTGTGCAGTCGCTGCGCGACCTCGAGGCCGGCGATGTTCAGGGGTTGGTGGTGCAGAACCCGATCAGGATGGGCTACCTCGGCGTGAAGACGCTGGCCAGCCACATCAGCGGGTCGAAGGTGGAGAAACGGATCGACACCGGGGTGGCCATGGTGACAAAGGAAAACATGGGCGAACCGGAGATTCAGGAACTGCTCAACCCGCCGCTCGAGGAGTATCTTGGCGAAGGAAACTGAGTCCAACCCACTGCGCCTGCGCATTCGTGGCGTGGCCAAGCGCTTCGGCCCGACGGTGGCACTTGGCGGCGTGAGTCTCGAGGTGGCTACCGGTGAGGTGCACGCGTTGATCGGCGAAAATGGCGCCGGCAAAAGCACGTTGATGAAGGTACTCAGCGGGGCGCACCAGCCGGACGCTGGCAGCCTCTCGCTCGATGGCCAGCCGTACGAGCCAAGCGATCCGTTGCACGCGCGCAACAGCGGGGTCGCGATGATTTATCAGGAACTGAACCTCGCGCCGGACTTGTCGGTGGAGGAAAACATGCTGCTCGGCAACGAGCCGCAGACGTTTGGATGGCTGCACCGGGGCGAGCGGCGGCGCCTGGCCAAGCGCGCGCTGGAAGAGATCGGCCAGCCGCAAATGCCGCTCGACGTTCCGGTTCGCTCGCTGACGATCGCGCAGCAGCAACTGGTCGAGATCGCCCGCGCGCTGGTCGGTGAGCCGCGCGTTCTGATCATGGATGAGCCGACAAGCAGCCTGACGCAGTTGGACACGGAGAACCTGTTTAGCGTGATCGAGCGGTTGAGCCAGCGCGGCGTGAGCGTGATTTACATCAGTCACTTTCTCGAGGAATGCCAGCGCGTGGCCAGCCGGTTTACGGTGCTGCGCGATGGCCGCAGCGTCGGCTCCGGCGCGATGGCTGGGGCGAGTCTGGACGAAATCATCCAGCTCATGGTCGGCCGAACCGTCGATGAAATCTACCCGCGCACGAGCCGGGCTGCCGGGGAACCGGTGTTGGAGTTGCGCGGCGTCGCCGGCTTGGCCAAGCCGAGTCGGGTCGACTTGACGCTGCGTGCCGGGGAGATCGTCGGCCTGTTCGGGTTGGTCGGCGCGGGGCGAACGGAGACGCTGCGGGCGGTGTTTGGCCTCGACCGCTTGGCCAAGGGCAGCGTGAGTGTTTTTTCGCGTGAGGCCAGCCGCTCGACTCCGGCCAAGCGTTTGGTCAACGGCGTCGGCCTGCTCAGTGAAGATCGGAAGGAGGAGGGGCTGCTGCTCGGCCGTAGCATCGCCGACAACCTGACGCTGACGCGGCTTGGCCCGGTGACACGGATGGGGATCGTCAATAGCACGGCTCAGGCGACTGCCGCCGGGGAGTGGATGGCCAGGCTCGACGTGAAGGCGTTGGACGCCACGCAGCCGGTGGGCGAGTTGTCCGGTGGCAATCAGCAGAAGATCGCGCTTGGCCGGTTGCTGCATCACGAGGCGAAAATTCTCCTGCTGGACGAGCCGACGCGTGGCATCGATGTCGGCAGCAAGGCGCAGATTTACCGGTTGATGAACGAGTTGTCCGGGGAGGGCAGGGCGCTGGTGTTCGTCAGTTCGTATCTGCCGGAACTGCTCGGGGTGTGCGACCGCATCGGCGTGATGTGCCGGGGCGAATTGACGGAGGTACGCCCGGTCGCGGACTGGAGCGAGGCGGAAATCATCCGAGCCGCCTTGGGCCAGGCGGAGACCGGGGAGGCGGCGGCATGAAGCTGGCCCAGTTTGGCAGCCGCGATTTCCTGAAGGCCATCCGGCCGTTCGTCGGCCTGTTCGTAGTGCTGCTGCTGTTCGCGATGGACGCAGAGTTGCGGTCGCTGTTTTTTAAGGGCGGCAACTTCAAGACGATTTTGACGCAGACGGTCATCGTGGCCATCGGCGCGATGGGGATGACGCTGGTGATCGTGAGCGGCGGCATTGACCTCAGCGCCGGCTCGCTCGTCGCCCTGTGCAGCGTGGTGACGGCAAAGCTGATCGAGCACGGTCACGGCTTGGCGGCGGTGCTCGTGTTGACGGTGCTGGTTGGCGGGCTGGCCGGCCTGGCAAACGGCGGCATCATTGCGGCGTTTCGCATGATGCCGTTCATTGTGACACTGGGGATGATGGGGATCGCGCGCGGCATTTCCAAGTGGCTCGCCGACAACCAGACTGTGAATCCGGAGGTGCCGCTCGAGTCGGTCAACAGTTTGATGGACAAGAGCCATTCGCCGCTCACGTTCTTCCCGCTGCCGGACGGGGTTTGGCTGGCGCTGGGCCTCGCGGTGGTAATGACTGTGGTGCTGCGCTCGAGCGTCTTTGGGCGGTACGTGTTCGCCATCGGCTCGAACGAGGACACCGCACGGCTTTGCGGCATCCGCGTGAACGCCAACAAGATCGCGATCTACGCCCTGGCCGGCGCGTTTTTCGGCTTGGCCGGGGTGATGCAGTTTTCGCGCCTGACGCAGGGCGATCCCTCGGTGGCGATTGGTCTGGAACTGCAGATCATCGCCGCGGTGGTCATCGGCGGCGCGAGCCTGAGCGGCGGCGTGGGCAGTATCCCCGGCTCGGTGATCGGTGCATTCATGATGGCCTGCCTGGCCAACGGTTCCGGCATCAAGGATTGGCCCAACTACATGCAGGAAATCATCATCGGCGCGGTGATCATCCTCGCCGTCGGCATGGACAAGATCGAGCCGATGCTGCAGCGGATTCTTCGGCGCGGAAAATAGGACGCAGATGAACGCAGATTGGGAGGATCAAAAAAGGATCTAAACCAAGTGCCTTTTCCTTCGCGGCTTCGCGTGAGTTATTTCGAGAAGGAGGGAGGAGGTACGAGGACGATATTACCCGCGTACGTCTGAAAACTTGAAACTTAAAACTAAACACTCTCCCACGTTTGGTTAGGCAGGGATCACCTCACGCATGGGTCTCGTGCTGGGCGGTGGAAGCGGTTTTCCCTTTGACTCCAATTCCACGATTTCTTCTTCCACCAGAGTGCAAAATTTTTTGTAGGCGTCCGCTTCGGTTTCTGCGTGGCAAACGCCACCCCATGGGAACAAGTCCGGACAGTAGCCCACGTAAAGTGCGTCGGTTTCCTCCCACTTGACGAACTTGAGGTACTGGTCTTGAGCCTTCATGAATCGATTTTCTTTATGGCATCCTTTACCTGTCGCAACGGTATCGCTTGGCGTCAGTTGGAATTTAGAGCACTCAACTTTTTTATCCCAGCCACATTTTGAGGTTCTGCTATTCCTCACGCTTGGCCAAGCGCTGGGGGCGGTTTACGATGCACCTTTACGGTGGCCAAGGGGTTGATCAAAATTTCCGGTGCGCGGGAGCATAATCTCAAGAATCTTTCGCTCGAGATCCCGCGTGACCAACTGGTGGTGATCACCGGGCCAAGCGGCTCGGGCAAGTCGTCGCTGGCGTTTGACACGCTGTTCGCCGAGGGACAGCGTAAATACGTCGAAACGCTCTCCTCATATGCACGGCAGTTTTTGGATCAACTGCAAAAGCCGGACATCGACCACATTGAGGGCCTCTCGCCGGCGATCGCGATCGAGCAGCGTTCCTCCGGTGGCAACCCGCGTTCGACCATCGCCACGACGACCGAGATTTACGACTACCTGCGGCTGCTGTTCGCCAATGTCGGCCAGGCACATTGCCCTGAGAGTGGTGAGCCGATCTCTAGCCTTACGACAAGTGACATCATCGAGCAGTTGCTTGGTTTGCCGGAGGATACACGGGTGATGCTGCTCGCGCCGGTGGTGGAAAATCAAAAGGGCGAGTTTCGTGACGTGCTGGAAAAACTGGCGCGGGAGGGCTTCGTCCGGGCAAGGATCGACGGCGAGTTGACGGAGCTGGAGGCAAACGCGCGGGTGCCTCTTGATGGAAAAAAGAAACACTCCATCGAGGTCGTGGTCGACCGGTTGGTCGTCAGCGACAAGGCGCGCGGGCGCCTGGCTGACTCGGTCGAGACCTGCCTGAAGTGGGGCGAGGGAACCATCGTGGCACTTCACCAGACTCCTGATCTCGAGCGAACCCAGTGGCGGGAGAGCCGGTTGTCCAACCGGTTGACCAGCCCGGCAACCGGCAGGAGCTACGACCCGATGACGCCGAAGCATTTTTCGTTCAACTCACCTTACGGCGCCTGCCCGGCCTGCTCGGGGCTTGGCCAACGGCCGGTGTTCGACGAAGGGTTGATGGTGGGCGACCCAGAAAAATCGCTGGACGATGGCGTCATTCTGCCCTGGACAAAGGGCGGTGCACGGATGGTTGCTCATTACAATGGACTGCTAAAGGCGATCGCGGCGCATTACGGACAGGACTTGGCCAAGCCGTACCGCCGCTTGGCCAAGCGCTTCAAGGAGACGCTGTTTCACGGCTCGGGCGAGGAGGAGATTTCTTTTTCATTCACGCGCGCCGGCAAGGAAACGGTGACCGCCAAGCCGTTCGAGGGGATTTTGGCCAATCTCAGCCGGTTGTTTGATGAGACTAGTAGCGAGACCACGAGGAGACGGCTTCGGGCATTCATGAGCCCGCAGGCCTGTGAGTCGTGTGGCGGTCAACGTCTGCGCGAGGAAGTGCTGGCCGTAACGCTGTCGAGTGAACATCAACCAGACGGGGAATTTCGGTTTGCCGGCTTGTCGATCATGGACGTTTGCCGGTTGTCGATCGATGAGGCGCTTGTGTTTTTTGGCGGTCTGCAGCTCGATGAATTGGGCGAAAAAATTGCGGCGGACGTGATCGGAGAGATCACCTCACGGCTTCGATTTTTGCAAAACGTTGGGCTGGGTTATCTGACACTCAATCGCACGAGCGGCACGCTCAGCGGAGGGGAGGCGCAGCGGATCCGGTTGGCTACGCAGATTGGCGCCGGGCTGGTCGGTGTGCTGTACATTCTCGACGAGCCGAGCATTGGCCTGCACGCGCGCGACAATGAGCAGTTGCTTAAGACGCTCGAGGGCCTGCGCGACTTGGGCAACACTGTGCTGGTGGTCGAGCACGACGAGGAGACCGTCCGGCGTGCGGATCACGTGATCGACATGGGGCCGGGCGCCGGGGCGCACGGGGGCGAGGTGGTCGCGGCCGGCTCGCTGGCCAGGGTTCTGGCCGACAAGAAGTCGCTCACGGCGAAGTATCTGCGGGGAGATTACCAGATTGATGTGCCCGCGGATCGTGTCGGGCCGAACAGCGCACGTGGATTCATCGAGGTGATCGGCGCGACGGAAAACAACCTGAAGAACGTCCACCTGAAGGTGCCGCTAGGGACGATCACATGCGTGACTGGCGTTAGCGGTTCCGGCAAAAGTACACTGGTCGACGACGTGCTGCGCCGGGCGTTGTTCCGGAAATTTTACAAGTCGAAGGATCGGCCCGGCGCGTTTGATCAACTGCGCGGCGAGGAGGCGCTGGGCAAAGTGATCGTCGTTGACCAGTCGCCGATCGGCCGGACACCGCGCAGCAACCCGGCGACTTACACCGGGATTTTCAATCAGATTCGCGACCTGTTTGCCGCGCTTCCGGCGTCGAAGATTCGCGGCTACGGGGCGAGCCGATTTAGCTTCAACGTCAAGGGCGGTCGCTGCGAAAAGTGTCAGGGCGGCGGTGTGCTGAAAATCGAGATGAATTTCCTGCCGCCGATCTACGTGACGTGCGAGTCGTGCAACGGCCGACGTTACAACCGCGAGACACTGGAAATTCATTACAAGGGCCGAAATATTTCCGACGTGCTCGAGATGACCGTCGACGAGGCGATGACGTTCTTTCGGGCGGTGCCAAAAATCTGCGACCCGTGTGCCACGCTTTCCGAGGTGGGCCTGGGCTACCTGAAGCTGGGACAGCAGGGCACGACGCTGAGCGGCGGTGAGGCGCAGCGCGTCAAGCTGGCAACCGAGTTGACAAAGCAGTCGCGCGACCACGCGCTATTCATTTTGGATGAACCGACGACCGGTCTGCACTTTCACGATGTGGCCCGGTTGGTGGATGTGCTTGTGCGGTTGCGGGATGCCAACAACACCCTCATCGTGATCGAGCACAACATGGATATCATCAAGTCCGCGGATTGGGTGATTGATTTGGGGCCGGAAGGAGGCAACGATGGCGGCCGGATCGTTGCCGAGGGGCCGCCGGAACGGATCGCCGCCGCGCCGGGAAGCCACACTGGACGGTTCCTCGCCGGTGCACTTGGCATGGAGCATCTGCTGGAAGGAAAATGATATCACCGACTCGAACATTGCTGATTGCGTTGAGCCTGACCGTCACGGCGGCCGCGCTTGGCCAAGCGGAGACCCCGGCCGGGGCGCAGTCGGAGGTGCGGGCGCGACTGGCGTTCGACGTGGCCAAGCGGTTTTTCCGGAACGATAACTACGCCTCCGCCATCGAGCGACTGGAGGCGTTCGTGATGCTGTATCCCGACTCGGCGCTCAAGCCGGAGGCAGTGTTGCTGGAAAATCAGGCGCGATTCCAACTGGGCCAATTCGAGGGCATGGTCACCGAGCTTCAGGCAGGGCTATCCACGGCGGGCACCTGGTCGGATCGTTACCTGTTCTGGATCGGCGAGGCCCAGTTTGCGCTTAGCCAATTCGCCAAGGCGGCTGAGGCGTACGGGCTGTTGATCGAGAATTATCCGGAGTCCGCCCGGGCACTGGAGGCTGCGCTTGGTCAGGCGCAGGCCTACTATCAACTTGATGAACTGAAGCAGTTGATCGCCACGCTGGAGCCGGCGGATGGGCCGTTTCAAAAATCCGCCAATGCCACGCCCACTGCGGAACTAGTCATCGACGGTCGCCTGCTTTTGGCCAATGCGTACTTTGAGTTGAAGGAGCTTGGTGCGGCGCGGCTGCTGCTCGAAAACCTTTCGGACGAAGGCCTGACCCCGGAGCGGTTTTGGCAGAAGTATCACCTGCTCGCCTCGGTGTATCTTGCCGAGAAAAGTCTCGATCAGGCGTTGAGCGGTGCGACGAATCTTGTGCAACTGGCCAGGGGGATCGCGGACCCGGTTTTCACCGCGCGCTCGGCTGATTTTCACGGCGATGTCCTGCGTGAAATGGAAAAGCCGGACGATGCCATCTCGGTTTACGAGCAAAACCTGACCACCAACACACCGGTAGATTGGCGCCGGTCGGCCCTGCTGAAAATTGCCGACGTGTACGTGGAGGGAAACCGGCTGAGCAACGCCATACAGCGGCTGGAGCGGTTTTTTATTCAGCACCCCAACGATCCCGCGACCGGCCTGTCGCACATGACACTGGGCGAGCTTCGGCTGCGCCAATTCTACGCGCTGCCGGAAGCCGGGAAGCCGAAGTCGACCAACCTGTTGAGCGAGGCGATCGGGCATTTCGACGTGGTGCTGCAGTCCGGCTCGGAGAAGGACTTGCTGGGCAAATCGTGGGCCGGGCGCGGCTGGTCATTGTGGGAGTGGGGCGCGCTGTCCGGGCGAGCGTTTCAAATCAAGGCGGCCGGGGATGCGTTCACGAATGCCGTTCAAGAGCTGCCGCGTTCGCGTGAGCAGGCGGTGGCGCAGTTCAAGGTCGCCGATTGTTTGTTTGAGGGATCCGAGCACGCCTCCGCGATCAGCAACTACTGGGCGGCCATCAACATCACCACCAACACGGTCGGCCGCGACGATCGACTGGTGGATCGGGCGCTGTACCAGATCGTTCGGTCCGGTGTGGTTCGGCTCGATCTGCCCAGCGCGGGTCAGGCGGTCAGCAACCTGCTCGAGTGGTTCCCGAACAGTTATTACAGCGACCGCAGCATGCTGCTCTACGGGCAGTCGCTCAACCGCCAGGGCAAACCGTCGGAGGCTCGCGAGGTGCTGGCCTCTTTCGCCAAGGCCTTCCCGCAATCGTCGCTGCTCGCGGAGACGCGCCTGGCCGTTGCGAGAACGCACGTCATGGACGGTAGCTGGGTTTCATCCATTCTTGAGTACGACCGGTGGGTGACCAATTACCCCGCTCACAAGACACTGTCGCAGGCGGAGTTCGATCGCGCCTGGCTGAATCATCAGGCCGGCAACTCGGCCAAGGCGTTTCAACTGTTCACGAATTACATCGAGCGATTCCCGACCAACCACCTCGCGCCGCTGGCGCAAAAGTGGATTGCCGACTTTCATTTTCAGTCCGGCAAATTCGCCGAGGCGGAGCAGGTCTATCGTCGACTTTTTGAAAACACAAACCTTCTCGAACTCGCCGGCGACCTGTCATGGGAGGCTCGCCTGAGTGCGGGGCGATCCGCGTTTTTTCGGCAAAACTACGCCGAGGCCGAGACGCTGTTGACTGCGGTCGTCAATGCGACCAACGCGCCGTTGGGCGAGTTGGCGCGGGCCGAGTTTTACCTTGGCGACGTGGCAGCCGAGCAGACCGCCCGCACGCCGACGAACCTCGTTCAGGCGATCAATCACTACGAACGGGTTGCGCTGGAGATGACCAATAGCCCGCTCAACGCCGCGGCGTGGGGACGCCTGGGCGACTGTCGCCTGCAACTGGGCGAATACGCACAGGCCACGGCGGCGTACCAGACCGTCACCGAACTTCCCGTGGCGGATGTGACCACCCGCAGCCAGGCCAAGCTCGGCCTCGCCCGTGTGCTTGCTGGGCAGGCGGATACCGAGGGGGAAACCGATGTGTCGGAGCGCTTTCTGCAGCAGGCCCTCGATCACTGCCTCGAGATCGTGTTTGGTGGAAACCTTCGTTCGGCCAACGAGAAGATGGACCCATTCTGGGTGAAGGAAGCAGGACTAATGGCCGGGCGCTTGGCCAAGCGGCTTGGCCAAGCGGAGCAGGAACGCAAACTCTACACGCGCCTGGCTGAGGAGCTGCCGACGATGCCGCTGTGGCAAGTGAGGCTCGATGCGCTTAACGGCAAGACCAACACGCCGGTGGCGCCTACGCCCCCACAGCCGCCCACGCCCTGACGATGCTTGGCCTGAAAGATCTGGCTGCCATTGTGGCTGAGCATGGGGAGGCGCTGGATGTCGCGCTATCCCCGATCAAACTCACCGATGAATTTACCATCGCCGACGGTCGGCCGGCTCTCATGGGGGTGGTCAATCTTTCGCCAGACTCGTGGTATCGAGAAAGTGTCTGCCTGTCCGTGGATGCCGCCGTCCAACGAGGCCGGGTGCTGTCGGAGCTGGGCGCATCGGTGGTGGATATCGGCGCCGAGTCCACGCTTGGCCAAGCGGAGCGAGTGGATGCCAACGGCCAACAACAACGACTGCTGCCGGTCATCCGGCAACTGGCCGACGAGGGGATTGTGATCTCGGCTGAGACGTACGATTTCGAGGTGGCCAAGGCCTGTCTCGCAGCCGGCGCGAAGGTGCTAAACCTCACCGGGACTGCGAAGAGCGAGGCCATGTACCGCTTGGCCGCAGAACACGATGCCGCTGTGATCGTTTGTTACGTGGCCGGGGAAAATGTGCGGGAGGTGACGGAGATTCCGATCGACCACGATCCGATCCCGCGCATGAGCGAGTTCTTCGAGCGGGAGATTGAATTGGCGGCTAAGTGCGGTCTGACCAGGGGATTCGTCGATCCGGGCCTCGGTTTTTACTACGACAATTTGGAGGACAGCTCGGTGCGTATTCAGCACCAAATGAAAACCTTTCTGAACGCCTTCCGCCTGCGAAAACTGGGTTGGCCGGTCTGCAACGCGCTGCCGCACGCCTTCGAGTGTTTTGGAGAAGAAGTCCGCAGTGCCGAGCCGTTTTTCTCTGTGCTTGCCGCGCTGGGAAAAACAGACCTGTGCCGCACCCACGAGGTGTCAAAAGTAGCCGCCGTCCTGAAAACACTCGGCGTTTACTGATTATTCAGGATAGGGATTTGATGCCGTCCGGTTTTCCGGTGGGGAAGGTGTGGGTGAGGGGGGTGGCCAGCTTGATGTTGTGGTGCTGTTGTAACTCGAACGCGGCGAGGTTGATGGAATTGCGGGCCTCGATGATCCCGTGCACGGCCTTGAGGTTGTACAGCAAACGCCACGTGACGGCGTGATCGCCGTTGCCCACCAGCTTGACTATGCCTTCGCGGTCGGAGTTGATCGTGCTGGTGATCTTGCAGGCCTTTTTCCAGACTTCGGTCAGGTATTCCTGCGCCGATTCGGACGGCGTCTCGTAGCCAATGTTGAAGTCCACAAAGTCGGAGACTCCTTTGCGTGACTCGGTGTCGAGAATTTCGACCTGCACGTTGAGCAGGAGTGAGTTGGGGATGGTGATGTTGTGGTGGCGGATCAGGTCGCGGAGGATGGTCAGCGTGCCACGTGTCTCGAGGACGATGGCGAGGATGTTTTCGCTGGGGATGCGAACGACATCGCCCCGTTCGATGTTGCCGTTGCTGATGACCATGATGCCGCTGATGAAATCCTTCAGCCAATAATCCTTTGTCGTGAAAACAAGCACGGCAATCGCGCCGAGGAAGCTGGTGGTTTGCAGCCAGTTTTCGAGATTCCAGATGTTGAGGAAAATCAGGCCGGCGACCACACCAAGCAGCAGCAGGGCGAGCAGATGCAGGCTGTGCGAGGTGTGAGACTCGATGAACAACGAGGTGCCTTCGACTTCCCTTTGACGTCCATATCTTTTGAGAATCAGCGAGTGGGCGAATTGTGAGCCAAGATAGGTCAACAGCATGAGCAGCCCGGTTTGGCTGAAGTTGGAGGCCAGTTGCAGTTGAAAGGCGACTGCGACCAGATAGGTCAGGAAAAGGATCGTGTTGATCAGTCGCAGCAACCGCAGCCGCGACTGGTTTGCCCCGATCGTCTGAACGGAGAGGTTGTTGATAATCTGTCTGCCGAAGATGAAGATCAGCAGATTGATGACGAAGGTGATGTAGTGAACCGAATCGAGCGTCGTGAAGTAGGTCAGCAATCCCTCCAGCAGTGAGTCGGAGTCCTTGATGGAGTCGACCACGTTGCCGACGACATTGGTGGAGGTGATGCTTTTGGTTTCGTTCATGACAAATCAATCGACCGGAATGAGCCGGATACGGCGGACGTCCATCACTGCGCCGCGCGCCTTTTTGATTGGCTTGATCCAGAACCGGTGGTTGCCCTTGGCCAAGCGCACGGTGCCGACTTTGCGCGGGACGAAGTTTTGAAAATGACCGGTGTCCTCGACGGTGAACTCATTGGTTTGACCGGCAACAACGAGCGCGACCTGGCTTCCGCCGTGGCCCCGGCCACAGCCCTGATGAATCTCGATGTCGAATTTACCGCCGCTCTCGACAGAGAAATCCCAGTAAACCTGATCGCTGGTGTTCACCCAGAAACCGACCGTGTTCTTGTGCGGCTTGTTTTCGTACTGAACCTTCACGCCGTGGATGGTGGCGTCTCGCGAGTGCAGAAGGATGGAGCGGTCGAGCGCCTGGCTAATCACCTCACCCTCCGGGGCAGGCCGGAGGATCACCGCACGAACGATCGGTGTGTCACCTTTGAACCTAAGCTCAACCTTTTGCTTACCGGCGGTGGTGAAGTAAATCTTGCCTAGGTTTACGTTTCGAAAACGATTGGTGGCACCGGTGGCCTTGAGCTTGGTCGCGATGCGGTATGAACTGACGTTTGGCTGTGCCGTGCTTTCGCCCTTGGCCAGGCTGTAAACGAGTTCCATCCAGTATTTGCCCGGGCGCGAGGCGTTGTAGTCCCAGGCGTGAGCGCCGCCGTCTCCAGTGGGCTTGAGCAGAATCCGCCCATCGGGGAGCTGCGGTCGGTCGCCGAACCGATCCTTTTGAGTCTCGACTTTTCGGCCACCGTTTCCGTGAGTCAGGATGCCCTTGTCGGTGATGCTGAACTCGAGGTGTTTCAGTTGAATCCCCTCGGTGAACGAGATGTTGGCGATGTTGTCCAGGGAATTGGCGCTGGCCGTGGCCGCGAGCAGCAGGGCGAATGCGAGCGTGTTAAACTTGGTAAGGGTCACTTGTTTTTTGATTGAGTCAGCTTGTTGAGTTTGCGGAACGTGCGTGGCCCGATCCAGCGTGTGTTGTATTTTTTGATCCACGCATCGTCGAGTTTTGGTCGGGGTTCGCGCCCGTAAATCTGGTGGTTCATGCCGTGCCACGGAAGCGGTTCGACGGTCCAGCCCTGCGCGACGTGAAAGTCTGCGTCCTTGTCCCAGCCGCTGGTGAACAGAAAAAAGTGCCGCGTGGTGTCGGTCGGTTGAGTCGGCAGCGAGGTGGCGTCAAAGTCGAGCGTCAGCTCGTCGCCGGCTGCGATGATGGCCAGCTTGTTATCCTTGGCCGCGATGAGTTCGTTGACGCCGCCGTACCGTGTCACCCAGCCGGAGGGTGTGATGCGCCAGTTCGGCGTGTCGGTGGTCTCGGCGTGGATGGGTGTCAACGGAAGGTGGCGTGGATGGTTCTCAAACGCGCCGTAGCCGTGCCAGTGCAGATCGGTGGCCGCTGCGTGTTGTTCGGTGGCGTTGGGCAGGGTGGTTTTCTCGAGGAGCGCGATCCGGTTCCAGTGAATTTCGAATGCCATCGACAACCGGAGTCTGGTTGTGTTGGCGGGGAGTTTGCCCTCGAGATCGACCAAGATCGTCTTGGTTTTGCCGACCGGAGCGCCCACGGGGAAATCCAGTTTTTGCCATCCGTCGGCCGTCTCGGCTTCCAGCACGGGGAAGGGAAAGGGCAGTTCGGGCCGGTGCGAGGCGGAGATGTTGGCCATGCCTCCGCCGAAGTGCAGCCAGCCGGTCATGGCCAGGGCCAGCGGAGCGGATGTGTCCAGTTTTCCGAAATCCAGCTCGACCGAGTACGGCTTGGCCAAGCCGCGCAGTTGCGGTTCGCGAAGCTCGACTGGCGAAAGCCAAGCGTCGTCGTTGTCCTGAAGCGCGTCGGTGACGTCGAGCCCATCACTGCGCTTGGCCTGCTTCAACGGCTTGCGCTTGGCCAAGGCGACCAGCCCGGCCTCCGGATAGGGGCCGCGTGGCAGCAATCGGGTATTCGGGTGAACCTCCGTGCCGGTTGGCACGTCCACTGCAATCAGCTTGGCCTCGTCGAGGTACAAAATCTCGCGCAGCTCCTCGGTGATCTGCAGGCGGTAGCTGCCGTCGATCGGCTTGAAGTTTGTCTCGTCGCCAATCCAAACGATTTCGTCCGGATCGGCGTCGATGTACACGCCCTCGGCCACCGGCAGGCCAAGCGGCGATGCGCCGAGCAGGTCGGTGACGAAGCGGAACCGTTCGCCGTCCCAGCAATAAAGGTACGGACAGGAGCCGGTGGGGAGGATGAGCTCGGTGAGGGTCACGGTCTCGTCGCGCTTGACCTCCACGTCCACGTTGTTGAGGGACAGGTCGAACCATCGCGCGGTCAGCGAGTTGAGTAGGGTATTGGTGCCGACTCCGATCTCCACCGGCAACACCTGCGCCGTGCGCTTGAAGCGCAGTCCGCCGGTGACGCCCTCGACCTGGATGCCCAGCCCGCTTGCGTTGGAGCGGTTGCCGTAAAGCCGAATCTTGAGCTGCAGGTTTTGGTTGCCGCCGTCGTTGCGCAGATACTTGAGGCCGGAGTCGTCCGCGTAGACGAAGTCGGAGTCGCCGTCGCGGTCGATGTCGGCCGCGGCCAACTGGCTGATGGCGCCGGTCACTGAGTCGAGGCCAAGTGCAGCGGTGACATCCTCAAACCCGGCGCTGCCTTGATTACGAAACGCCTGCAGCCCTTGGCCAAGCGCGAAGATGTCCAGCCAGCCGTCGTTGTCGTAATCGGTGAGCAGCAGGTCGGCAGCGCCCGGCTTGGCCAAGCTCAGCGTCTGCGCTTCCTCCAGTCCGTTGAATTGAACTGTGACCTTCCCATTGGCCAGCGTGACGAGGTCGATGCGCAGGTCGTTGTTCAGATCGCCGGTGGCCACGGCCTGTACGGCAGTTTTTGTTGGCAGAGTGTTGGTCGGGGAATGGACGGCGCCACGTTGTTTTTGCAGGTACACCGGCGGCTCACTTTTACGGGGGATGATGATGTCGAGCATGTCGTCGTTGTTCCAGTCGTCCGCCACCAGCTTGAGGGCGCCGGAGACTTGAGTCGGGATGCCGGAGGTCTTGCTGATGTCCTTGAAATACAGGCTGCCGAGATTGCGAAATACTTTCAGCCCTGCGTCCTCGGGCTGGATCGCGAGCAGATCAAGTTTGCCGGTGAAATCGATGTCCGCGATCAACGCATCGACTGCCTTCAGGGAGGAGAGCCGCGAGAAGCGGGACATGTCGCGCGCAAGGCCGTTGGTGGCGAATCGATAGGCGTGCGACCCTTGATCGCCGATCATTAGCACGTCGTCGAAGCGGTCGTTGTTCAGGTCGGCGACGAGGCACTTTGTGTAGTTGGCATTAGTCAGCGCCGGGAACTCCATGCCGAAGGCGGCAAAAACGCCGTTGGTGTTGGCGAGCGTGCGAAAGGTGTTTGTGCTTGTGCGGACGAACAGGCTGTTAATGCCGTTGTGGTTGAAATCGATCACGCCGAATGGCCCAGCGTACTTGGCTGCGTTACCGGCGAATGCCTTTGCCGTGTCATCGACGAACTTCACGGTGATCCCCGTGGCGGAGGGTTGATCGAGCTTGAACGGGATTTTGACCTCGGTGTAGACGCACGTCTCCCAGGCGGCCTGGTCATCCGGCATCTGTTTGCCGGCGATGCGTTGCTGGTGCAGTTCGAGAGCGGTCTTGGCTTCGTCGGGTCGGCCGGCCTGCATGAGCGCCTGGCTCCAGGTGTAGGCGGCGCCGAGGTGTTCCTCCTCGTACGTCGCCACCTCCTCAAGATAAAGTGCGGCGTCCTCGAAGTTGCCCACCGCCAGCTTGGATTTGCCGAGCAGATACCCTACCGCGCCAACAGTGTTGTCGATGTCGTAAGCCTGTTGCAGCGCCTGAATGGCGTTGGTCGTCTGGTTAAGCCGCAAGCGAGCGCAGCCGATGAGGAAATGCCCGGCCCCGATGTTATTGTCGATAGCCAGCGCCTCGCCGGCGTACTTGATGACCTCCGCGGGTTGGTTGGCCAAGCGGTGTGCGTTTGCCAGATTGAGCAGCAGGTCGGTCTCGGTGGGCTTGTGCTGTAGCGCCTGCGAGAAGGCCTCGATGGCCTTTTGGGCCTCGCCGGAGTCGTAGTAGGTCTTGCCGGCGTTGAGCAACCGGTCAAAGTCGGCGTCACTTTTGCCCGGGGAGGTGGTGAACCACGTGAAGATCACCGGGGCCAACACCACCACCACGAGGAGCAACAGGTACTTCGCGTTGGAGGGCGCCTGGCCCGATCCGGAATCTGCAGTCATGGCCGGGAGAATAGCGGTCGTTCCCACCTTGACCAAGGGGAAACCCGTCCCTAGTTTCCCCAAAGCCTGTCATGAAAACGAATCCAAGTCGCACGGAATCCCGCTTGGCCAAGGGCTTCACGCTGATCGAGTTGCTGGTGGTGATCGCGATCATTGCCATCCTGGCCGGGCTTCTGCTGCCGGCGTTGGCCAAGGCGAAGGCCAAGGCCGGGCAGTCCTCCTGCCTGAACAATTGCAAGCAGATGGGTCTGGCCGTGACGATGTACATCCCGGACTACGACGACCGAATCCCGCTCTGCCGGAACTGGGGCAAGGCATGGGGTGGGGATCATGCACTGCGGAGCGATCAGGTCTGGATGCCTCAACTGCTGGAGCCTTACATCGGGAAAAACACCGGTGCGCCCGACCCGAAAAACCGCAACAAATCAAAAACGCCCCACTCGGTTTTTGCCTGTCCGGTGGCGATGAAGACGAGAGACAAAAACATGTCCAACCGGTTTCGCAACAACGACAACGTCACCTACGTCTGGAATCACATTTATCTCAACAAAAGCCGGAATAGCTACGAGGTGCGGCGACCGGTGAGCGGCCGCAAGTCCGGGGAATGCGTGAACCCGACCTTGTCAGTCCTGACATGGGAGATGCCGTACTGGGACTACAAACAGATGCCGCACGACCGGGGCATCGTCCTGACTTACGTCGACGGCCACGCCGCCCGAATGGAAGGTTCACCCAAGGAACACGACTGGTGGGCCTACCACAGCCGCGACGGCTGGGAGGAAGGGGAATACACCTGCGGCAACGCGCACTAGTCGCGCGGCGGGAGCTTCTTGTCGACGGGTACCTTGTTGAGCTGCGCGAAATGCGGCAGGCCGTTATCGGTCGGCACGTTTGCTTCACCCTCTATCAACGGAGCGACATAGTCGATAAACTGCTGGTTCGGCAGCCAGCCGTCCTCGCTGATCCAGTCGTCCGGGATGGTGCGCTCTACCAGCGCAATGTCGCCCAGCGTGTGCAGACCGGTGGTGAACTCGTACGGTTTTTTTGAGGCACGCTCGAGCGTAACCATGAACCCGCTCTTGCCCTCGACGGCGGCCTTGACGGCAGCGACTCCGCAGGCGACCGCCTCGTCGATATCCGTCTGGCTGGCGTAGTGGGCGGCACATCGCTGGGCGTAGCCTAGCTTCACCGTGCGAGTCTTGAGATTCAGTTTGCCATGGACGACCTCGGCCAACGTCTCCGCTGCCCCGGATAAAACCGGGTGACCGAAGGAATCAAGCCGGGTTTTGTCCGCCCCAATTTCATGCCCTTCGGCGTCCTTCACGCCCTCGCCCACAACCACGAGGCAGTAGCCAAGCCGATCCGTGGTCTCCTTGACCTTTGAAAGGAATGCCTCCTCGTTCAGGTGAATTTCAGGAAGCAGGATAATGTGTGGCGCGTTGTCCTCTTTGCCCTCCTTGGCGAGAACTGTGCCAGCAGCGATCCAGCCAGCAGCGCGTCCCATCACCTCGATAATAAAACAGGCCCCGTCATCGGTAGCCATTGAGGATGCGTCGCATGCGATCTCCATCACCGTGGTGGCGTTGTACTTTACCACGCTGCCGTAGCCGGGTGTGTGGTCGGTGTGCGGTAGGTCGTTGTCGATCGTCTTGGGCACGCCGATGCAGCGCAACTCGTAGCCGCGTTTTTGTGCCTCGAGATGCACCTTGTTGTTGGTGTCCTGCGAGTCGTTGCCGCCGGCATAAAAAAAGTAGCGGATGTTGTGCGCCTCGAACACCTCGAACAACCGGTCCATGTCCTTCGCCGCCTGCTCGGGGTTTTTTTGAAATTGAACCTTGTAGCGGCAGGTGCCCAGCGCGGCGCCGGGTGTGTGCTTGAGTTCCTCGATCGAGCGGGCCTTTTCCTCGTTCAGGTCGATCAGTTTTTCATGGAGGATGCCATAAATACCATTCAAGCCGCCGTAGATTTCCTCGATATTGTCCAAGTGCCTGCCGGCCTCCTGAATGACCCCGGCCACGCTGGCATTGATCACCGCCGTCGGGCCGCCGGATTGGGCCACCAACAGGTTGCCGACCAAGTCGTTTCCGGAGCCGCTGGCCGGGTCCGGGGCAGCGTTTAGGTCGTAGATGAGGCGTTCGCCAGCGGGTTGAGATTGATCTTCAGAGTCTGCCATGTTGTTTGCGTATTCTCCCAAAAAGGGGGCGAGACATTGCCAATCCGCCCCAAGCCTGTCAAAGCCATTCGCTTGGCCAAGCGCAGCATTTGTGAAACCCGTTTTTTAAAGCCCAGCCAGGGGGTTGTCGCGCTTGGCCAAGGGGAAGGGGACGCGGGCGCCGCCCTGCCTGTGTGACTCAAACAACCCGACGATCATCTCCGTGGCGGTGAGGGCATCGTGGATGCTGGCCTCGGGATCGCGGTCCTCCTCCACAGCATCGATCAGGTCGCGCACCGCGAGCACGTTTCCTGCGTGCAGCCCGCCGTCCTTCAGCGTCTCCGCCTGGCCAAGCCCATTTGAGGTGATGGGAATCCATTTTTTGCCGGTGCGGCCCGGTGCCCACGAGCCGTCTGGCAGCAGAGCAGCGGTGGGCAGATAACCGAAAGTCATCTTGATGACCCCGGCGCTACCGAAAATGGTCAGCCCGAAACGGTTTGGCTGGCCGGCCCCGTTTTTCACGGAGCGAAAGTGGGCGAACGTCTCGTTGGGCAGCGCGTAGGTGGCACCGACGCTGTCGCCGGCCAGCAGGCCGATCCCCTCGGCACCCGGCTTGACGTGTTTTTGGTTGACCAACTCGCCGTCCTGCCGAGCGTAGCCCTGCAACCAGAGCGGCGTGCCAGCCAGGTGCTGGGTGAGGTCAAAAATATGAGTGCCCAGCACCCACAAATCCTCGCCTCCACCGCGCCGATCCTCCTTGCCGTGCATCTGGTACTCGAGCACGCGCCCGATTTTGCCATCGCCCAGTAGTTGTTCGATCTGCGACAACACCGGGCTGTACCGCGTCTGGTGTGCGACGGCGACCTTGACGTTGTTCTTGTCGCACGCGGCGATCATCTCGTCGGCCTGGCGGAGCGTCTGGCAAAGCGGTTTTTCCTGATAGATGCCGCGCACACCGGACTCCGCGGCGGCGACCATCATGTCCCGGTGCTGGTCAAGCCAGCGGGGGCAGATGCTGACGAAGTCCAGTTTCTCCTTCTCGAGCATCTGCCGGTAGTCGGCGTAGCCCTTGGGATTACCCAGTCGTTTAACCGCCTTGGCCAGGCCGTCCCGGTTGTCGTCCACCACTGCGACGACTTTTGTCTTTGGGAATTCGCGCCAGACGGTGTCCAGCCCGTGCCCGTAATTACCGCGGCCGGTGCTGCCGATGACGCCCACTCGATACTCGTTTGCCATGATGAAAAGGGTTTGCGTGATTTAGTCTGCCACCCGAGCGCGATAGATGCGTGTGCCGGTCGCGCTCTCGGGGTCGATGTAAAGTTGCTTGTTGCTGCGCAGCGTCACGGTCTCGAACGGCTGCCACTCGTTGTCTCCCGTGTGGTACTCGATCGCGTACGAATTGCCACGTGTCCCGTGGATGACAAACACACCCTCGGCCTTGGTCAACCGGGGCGTGATGGCCGGTTCGTTGTCGGAGGAAAAGTGCACCAGCGGATAGTGAAGTCGGTGTTTTTCGAATTTCCGCAAGATCGGTTTGCCGCCGTCCTTGTCAAAAAAAGCGGCGTTGTGAATCGGCCGGGCCTTCAGTCCGGCAGGGATTGCTCCACAGAGGATCAGCGACAGGGGGACGTGCAACAGTCTAGCCATAACCAACGATTAGGTGTCGCGAGACAATAACCAACCTTGGCCAAGCGGCAAGGCGCAAGCGGGATGGATCGAAGCTTGGCCAAACGAAGGGTAGGGATGGCTGTCCTCAGCCGTCCTTGTGTTAAGACACAAATTCCACGGATTTATGGTTGGCTACTTGGCTATCCCGAAGGGATTGAATGATGCAGCCCAAGGTTGAAACGTAGTTTCTACCTTGGGTCATGTGGAAAAAGCCGATCAACCCTGACGGGGTTGAGCAACAGTGGAACTCCATCTTGTTGCCGGTGAAATTGTTCAACCCTGACAGGGTTGGATTTGTATTGGTGTGTAACCCCAAGGTAGAAACCGTTGATTTCAACCTTGGGCTATGTTGTGGAATCCCGTTGGAATTCCATTCACTGAGTGGCTTAGCGCTTGGCTATCGGTTCGCCGTTTACCTTGGTGAGTTCTTTGTAGGCCTTCACCAGTTTTTTCGTGACCGGGCCGGGTTTGCCGTTGCCGATGACGCGCTCGTCGATCTTTACCACCGGCACGATCTCCGCACCGGTGCCGGTGAGGAAACATTCGTCGGCGTTGTACAGGTCGTACCGGGTTAGGTTTGGCTCCGTGGTGGGGATGCCCATCTCGCCGACGAGATCGATGGCGGTCTGCCGCGTGATACCATGCAGCGCGCCGGACGACAGTGCCGGGGTGTACATCTGGTCGCCCTTGATGATGAATACGTTGTCGCCGGTGCACTCGGCCACGTAGCCCTCAGCGTTGAGCATGATGGCCTCCTCGTAACCGGCGGTGTTGGCCTCGATCTTGGCGAGGATGTTGTTGAGGTAGTTGAGCGACTTGATCGCCGGATTGACTGCGTTGTGATGGTTACGCGTCGTTGCGACCGTCACGATCTCCATGCCCTTCTTGTACAGGCTTGGCGGGTAAAGCTGGATCTTGTCGGCGATGATGATCACCTGCGGGTTGGAGCAGCGGTTGGGGTTCAGGCCAAGCGTGCCGGCGCCCCGGGTGACGACCAGCCGAATGTAGCCGTCGGTGATGCCGTTTCTGCGGCAG
>Ga0163179_10000343_pt1 | contig 33050 bp, 35 predicted proteins | sample AtlANTMetagenome_FD_109643 | JGI IMG/M metagenome (GOLD analysis project Ga0163179, IMG submission 109643) | Marine eukaryotic phytoplankton communities from the Atlantic Ocean - Atlantic ANT 2 Metagenome | ecosystem: Environmental > Aquatic > Marine > Oceanic | place: North Atlantic Ocean... | reverse complement strand
TTCTAATGTGTTCTTTATTTTCTGTTTCAGTCAATGCCTTAGACCAAAACCTGACTCTTCCTATAGAGCCAGAAAATTTTACCACTTGTGCATGAGGTGAAACGGAGCTATCGTTCAAGCCGGCTGCAAGGGTTGCCATTTCAGTGTTTCCAAACTGTAAAAATGATCCTGAAACATTGACTTGTGTTGAACCGCTTGAATAATAGCTTCCCGTTCCAAAACTTGCAGTCATATATTGTGTTGAAAATGTTTCAAGTATTCCATTGTTTTGCTTTCCTGCTCTGAGGAAATAACTAGATGACAGTGCACTGATTCTTTCTCTACCATAACAAATATGCCAGATGTCTCCGTCAAAAACATCTGTACCAGTAAGATGTAATTCAAATCCCTTTCTGGTGCTATCAGTTGCGCGGTGGAAAACAGACAGTGAGCCGGTCTTAGAAGTATCATCTGTGGTGCCTACACCAATACAATTTGCCAGTGTAACTGTACCCAGCGAACCTGTTGCACATACTCTGTTTAAAGACATTGACGAAATTATTCTTGGCTTTTGAGGCTTAACCATAAACTCAACTGACCATGATCCACTTGTAAAAAACCCGTCCCAATCCCAATTTGATATACCATGTGGTGGGTATCTATCTTTTTCGATCATCGTCCCCTTAGGAATTGGTGTTCCTATGGCTGTTCGACTTCCACTTAAAAATGGGCTTCTAATTAAGCTTCCACTTGACACCTGTAAAAGCAAACTGGTGTCATTTCTAAATGTTCTGTTGTCATTAATTCTTAATTCTTTAGGGCCGCCTGATTCTCGGAACCTAAACATAGTATCAGGATTGATTCCGGTAGCGCGCATGACAGATTTTATTCCGTGGATTGTTCCCTTAGATCTGACGGCATCTTGGACATTTAATAATATTCTTCTCCAAATGACAGACTGAATTTTAGCTAACGTCATATCAGACGCTTTAGCATCCATCGTTATATTCTGCCCGCGGAGATATTGCCCTACAGTCGCTTCAGAAAACATGTTGGGAAGAGAAATTCCATAATATTGTGCAAAGAACGGAAGCATTGTATCTGCAATTGTTTCATTGTCGTCATAACTCAATGAAAGCAATCTACCGAAGTGGTCCGTATAAAGTTTAATTTCATCAAAAAACTTTGCCCAGATAAACAACAGTGAAGCGATCAATTGTGGTGACCCAGGATCACCGCCACCTGGAAAATCAATTGTACTGGAATATTGTTCTCCTAAACCTGCCCGGGCGTTAGAATAACCCATGGCAGCTGCTTCTTCTTCCAAGTAATGTCTTGGAATCATCTTGGTGATCAAGTTTGGATTGTTTGCATCATAAAGTGATGCAGATGACAATAGTATCCTGTTTAATGATACTACTTTCTCTTCTTCCGGAAATAAAACTGGACTTAATTCTACGGCTTCGTTTGGCATAGGAGCAATTAAGCTTCTTCCACCAAAATTCTTTTCCCTTAATGATGATGTGAAATTCGTAACTTGTGCATGAAGAGAATTTCCAGATGAATCAAGGATGACCTTATTATTAGTATAAGATCCAGTTGGCTCATTGAATTTGTAATAAAGAAGCATGTCACTCGAATGGCCGAGTGTTCCAGAAATCATTTGCTTTATCTGTGTCGTATTCTTAATTTTATTATAAAATCTAAAATCGTCTAGTGTACCTGACAATGTCGTTACTGGTTCAAATTTCGACGAATATGTACCAAGATAATGACTTGATCCTGAACCTATCGTTATATTTGCAGCTGCAAATTCCAGCCGTCCAATGCCAACTGTTTGTGATGATGTTGCCGCCAGAATACCATTTTTATAAATTAAAAGTTGAGGATTTTCATTTACGGTTCTTGTGAGCATTGCTGTGCAATGTTGAAATTTTGTTGCAGACTTTTCAAATTTAGCACTAGCGCTCATTGCCATACTACCACTTGAAAGCATAAAAATAATGTCGGCCGTGGGAGACGACGCGTCTGAAGCACTCAAGACAACTGAAAAACCATGGTCGGTAAGGAGTTTTTGAGTTATAATCGAATTATTGTTTGCACGATCGGGGATATTAATATGAAATGCACAAGTGAATGGTGACGAACTGAAATTAACAATTGGTTGAGCATCTGTTCTAGAGCTGATTGTAGGGTATAAAAAACCAGCCTGATCAACGGCACTGATAAATGTACCTAAGTTAGGAGAGAAACCAGCTAATGGATCTTCACCTTTTACCGTTCCAGAAAAGTGTAAAAAACCTTTGTACTTAGGCCAGAGTGAATCATAAACATACCTTTCATACCCAGTTAAATTATCCAAAAAATCAGTGACATCACCGTCAGAACTGTCAAATGGAAAAAAGTTGATTATCGAATCAAACGCTATATTGACTTTACTTTCTGCAGAATCGAAAAAAGTATGTCTTTGAAATTTACTCCAGTCTAGCGGAATCTGCTGCGTTGATTTTAGTGCAGATCCTGGTGTTGAAATATCAAAACTGCTTGTTGTAATCGAACCAGAATAAGCACCAAACCCTTCAAAGCTCGATTTTGCCGATGGTGAAGTAAACTCAGTTACTGTGCTAGTGCTAAACAATCCAGTTTTAGCAAATGTGACTGTCTTTCTTGCCATTATTCAACTCTAAATCCTTGTCCTACCGCCAAGAAAACTTGTTCTTGACCATAATCCTTTAATAATAAATCTATAACATAACTGCGGCCGCGGGGTAAAACTTCTGTTCTAAGTTGAAAATATAAACCATTTTCATCAGAAGAGAGTTTTGTTGCATTATTCGTTGTTTCAAATGGAATCACTACCTGACCTGTATCAAGGTCCCTAATACGATAATATGCATTTTGTAAAATAGTGCTTTTTAATCTATATGGTATTTTATAAGCTTTTTGAACTGTATTATTGTCTGTTACAAAAAACTGAATTTTTAAAATTTCATCGTGCTGCATTCTGGCCGGGAGCGTAACTGCCTTTATAATAAAATTGGCTGGATTTGCAGTGTAGTTAGTTGTGATTGTTCTTTTCACTTCAAGCGAACCAGTGTAAAAACCAACTGTCTCATCGTTTGAACACCAAATGGCATCAAATGTAATTGAGCCGCTAGTGTTTGCAAAATCTAATATTGTTTCATTTGTGGTATTTACAACTGTTGCATCCGATAATGATACCGCAATGGATGCCGAATATAGACCAGTTATAGCGGTGTCGTCCGTACCTTTAGTTATTTGATGTACGGAATACGTCTTGCTGTAATCATCCTTTTCAAGGCGTAACAACATACAACTGGCACCTGTAATTGCCGATGCTGCTGCACCAGACACAAAATTTGCCCGACTACCTCTAATAAAATTGTTCAGATATAAAGATCCGGTATTGTCAAAAACAAAACCAGCTGCAGAATCAGTTTGTGAATCATCATACATAATATGAAGTGATGGCTTCTTAAGGAGGTTTGATGATTGAACACTGGCGAAACGCTTTACAAATCTAGACTTTTTATCTTGCTCTTCGCTTCCAGTAAAAGAAAGTCTAAAACCATGGTCCGGAATCTTGCCATCGAGTGTCGCGGAGATTATTGTGGTTACGTCAATGAATAAATCTTCTGTTCCTTTCACGAATTTCTGGGATGGTGCTAATGAAGTTAAGGCACCGTCAATTGATCCTGAAACAATATAATCAATGTTGTCTGAATCAAGAAGACCACCTTTGTTTGCACCTGAAAGATACCATGCAACAGGAGAAGAATTAGATACCGATGCTGTATAAAAATTTGCTGAATCTAAATCAGCAAATGATGCCAAATCTCTACCATAACCTTCTCTAAAAGACTGTGACAATGGAGCAACAAACATAGTAAAATTAGAAGGTACTGCAGTCCCTCCTAACAGGTTATAAAGCTTCATTTTTACCTTGAACGAACTATCATTAATGTCGATAACCGAACCTGTTAATGCTTTCAGCGGAGAAAGATCAAATTTAATCAAGCCTCTAGATATTTCAGCAGAACCTGTAACACCGTTCAGTGGCGTTTCATCATAAAGCTTAAAAATATCAATCGTTCCAGCTTGCCCTACGTTTGCATCGGATGCCGAAAAAGCGCCGTCGATAATTTTATTTGTTACGTAAGTGTCCTTACTTCCTGTGTAAATTAAGTACATTACTCTGCACTCCCGATAATATCAAATGTAGAATTCTTGAGTTCAAAAATCGATCCAGCCGGCCCTACAACCATTCCTTTAAACAAATTAGATTGAATGTCATAGGTGTAGGAGCTATATTCTCGGTCACCGATACGACCTGACAGATTATATAGGATTAGCTTCTGCAGTGAAAGAACACCGTTAACATTGATAATTGCATTAATAAAGTCTGCTTCAATCAATGGTTGATCTATTTGATATGAGTCCGTAGCAACCACCTTACCAAGAACAGAATTAATAGAAGCCATAACACTCGATTTATTTGCGTCAGGTGTTGTCACAATAGAATATTCAATTCCATAGTTTATAACTGTAGCATCGAGAACGTCAAGTGCATCAGAAATGAGCCTGAATTCATTTAAGTACGTCGACAAATTTCTCTTTAATGAATCAGGGCTTGTCGTAAGCTCCCCTTTTCTATTTCTGCTTATAACAAAAAGTTCAGAAGCAAGAGGGTTTCTTGCACTCTTTCTAACTGACGCTCGATATACCCTACCAAACTTGGATGGAAGTGTATAGATACGAGCGAGGAGATCATCCTGGGTAACAATTCTTGACTGTTGATTTCTAGACTGTGCTATTTGTGATTGTATATCACGTATCGAAGGAGCTCGAAGTCCACCAGATGCAGCCGCTGGGTTTCTAACATCTAGTGAATTTACCACTGCGCTTGATTCAATTGCACTGGTTGATTTTGGAAATATAATTTTTATACGATCTACTTTATTTATAGTGTTAGCTGGAACATTGTGGTTTTGACCACCACCGGCTCGGTATAGAATTTTTAAAGTTGTATTTGCCGGAGAAATACCAAGAGTTTGTGTTTTTAGCAATTTTTGAGGATCTATTGCAAAACGGGTAAATGTTGTCCTGCCATAAAGTGGGAGCGCCAGCTCTGATGGATCTGGTATTGCATCATTGTCAGGAATATTTTCATCACCTCCGCCAAACTGCACTGTCGTCATTCTAGAATTTATGTTGGTTTCAAGTGTAAACCGTCGGGCGGCTGATACCACTTGAAGAAGTGACGGTACTTCTCCAGAATCAATCATTAAATTTTTTGTTCGCTTAAACGCAGTATTTTGAGATAGAAAGTCAACTTCATAATAGTGATTCTCATCGCTATCTGTTATTGCCAAAACTTCAGAAACATCTTTTTCTTTAAGCGTAATTTTTCTAAAGGCCCTGGTCGCACCCAGGGAAAAAGTTTCAGTAACAAGTTTTCCAGAAACTGCAGGAACCACCCTTGATAGAATAAACCTCGATGGATTTCGGGCTGCGTCAAGCTGAGACGTTGAAGTTTTTGCCATTAAAGAACCATCGACATTTTTTTCTGCAAAGTCAACATCTTCAGCTATTGTGAAGGTAACTCCGGTTGTTGATTTAAAAGTGGTACCTTCTAGAATTAAAGGAAGCTGATTTGGGTTGGGCACATATTCACCAAAGACTGTGGCGGCGCTAACTTCAATAAAAACATGAAGATCAGTAGATGCCGGCGAGGCACCAATAATTTTTACACCTGCATTTCTTGCGTGTGCAGCAATATTCTGAGTGTTTGTTGCTGTTTCTGGTTGGAGTTCATTATACTGATAGTCTAAGAAGAAGCTCATGCTGTCGCCAACATATGCAGCTAACTCGACAAACATACCACCTAAGCTAGCTTCTGAAAAGTCGGCATTTTGCTTAATGAAATAATTTCTGGCATATCGGGTTAAATCTGCTTTGAACGACGCGAAATCTTTAGCAAGATAACTTCTATCTTGCATTCTTGTAGTATCACTTATTTTTTTTGACATGTTTTATCACTCTATGCTATCGTACTCAATGTAACTGACAGTTCCTGCTCGGTTATACCTGCTGATGGGATTGAATATTTTACGTTAATTTTCACAACCGTCACGCCTAAATCAGGTGGCGAGGGAAGTTTTTCAAGTTGCATTGTGCTCAGCGCAACATAAGGCATAAACATCTTAACTGCAGCGTTAATGCGTGCCATGACTTCAGATTCGAATCCCTTCGTGCCATATTCTGCCAATATTGACTTTAGGTTTGCACCAAAATTTGGATTCATTACTCTTTCGCCGCGGTTGGTCAACAAAATATTCTTTAAGTTGTCATACGTAGAATCTTCTAAATTTGTGTTCATAATAAAAAGTTCAGATGTTTTTTCAGACAGGCGTAATGGTGTACGCGGGTTGAAATTGATCGTAGTCTTCTCAAAAGTAGCAGTTTCATGCTCACGCAAGGTTGGTAATGTATCACCTACAGATCCAAAATCAAATGTTGCTGACGTTGACATAGCATCTCCACAATTTAATTATTCCATTTAGAATTTCAGCACCTAACTTAACTCCCCTTCTCCACTTGCTGCTTTGGTCATGTTTGTCGTTGCTGGGAGTGGTGACGCAGCAGTACCGACAAGGACCATGTATCCAGTAACGACCTGACCGGCTATGATTGTAACATCAGTTTCAACAATTGCAGTTAATGCAAATAAATGAATTGCTGTATGAATATCAGTTGCAAGCGTCTCAAGTGAAGACCCGGATTCACCATTTATTTTTGCATTGTTATACGCAGTCTCTATATCAGCTTTTAATGTATCAACATCACCAGATTCAAATCTAACAATACCTTCACCTGTACCTGTGCCTGGTGAAGAGACTGAACCTGCTGGATTTGCCGTGCCGGCGGTGGCGTTTGTTGGTTGGCCACCGTCTGCAATAACTGCGGTTATCACCGTCGGAGAGATCATGTAAACATGAACCGCAGCAGCAACATCTTGGGCTAACTTAGGTATTGGATCAGAACTGCCACCGGTTTCGGCAGCTTCTCGAAATGCGGTATAAAGACTGTCTTGCAGCTCTCCAACCGCCAAATCCTCCAAATGACCATCGCCAGATCCTGTGCCGTCAGCCTGGGTAGTACCTCCAACAGTATCGCTCTGCCCTGTATCAATTGTTACGGACGTTGTTACAACCGCTTGAGAATAATAAGAATCTACGGCGGAGCCCATATCATTACCTAATGTCTGCTGGGTGCTATCTCCATTTTCAGGTTGGGAACCATTCGTCACTGCGTTATTATATGCTGCTTCTATGCCACCCAATAAGCCACTCACAGCACCACCTAATGACATAACTACTCTCCAAAAATTCTTTCAGACTTTAACGTTTCAATCTCACTCTTTCTAGTCGCCACTTCTCCCTTTAATGTAGCAGCGGCTTCTAAAATTTGAGGTGAAGGATTACCATAACCCGGAGTGACATGTGTGTTCAATGTATCACAAAAGGCATCAATGTTATCCAGAATTGCATTGAGTAAATCTTCAAGTTGTTGGTACCTAACATATGGTTGTACATGCACTGCATCATCTGGACCGGCAGTGGATTCATCTTTACCACCATCATCAAAATGACGGCCCAAAAATATTCTTGATCCACTAATCTGAACTGTTCCATCTGGTAACAACATTACCGCGGCGAGATCGTCATCCTTGGTTCCCTCCTTGATTATTTTAATACTGCCATTAATTTCAGGGTTTCCAACATCGGGAAAATACTCATCCTCCAATTGTTTTCTAGCAATGATCCTGACTTCATCGGACTTTGCAATAATATAAGCTGACTCTGACACTGGCTGGACTGACCCAGTTACAATTGCCGCAGGCAGTCTATTCAGTTCGTTTATCAGGTTAAAATTTTTGTCACCATCTGTTTTCATTGACACATAAATTCTAGATGCATCGACATCAAAATCTAAATCGCCTGCCAGGGGGTTTGGAAGCTCGTCTTCTTTGTTTAGTTCAAAATAGCTACGTGAATTTAATATTGTCTTAATGCCAGTTCGCTTTGGATCAGGACATTTAGTGGTTCGAGTCGTTCCATCTGCTGTAATATAACGAGATCTACCGGTGACTAAATCAATTGTTCCAGAAAAGCTTTTTGGAGGGACCTCTGCAGAGCTAGCTGACAATTCATTTTCTGGCGTACTGAGTAAACCACTTGAAAACCCTCTGTCTTGACCAAGCCACATTAAAGCATTATTGCTGGCCTGAAGTACTAAATCACCAGGGCGCTTTACAAAACCAGGAACCGGTTCTTCGATCGTGAAAGTATTTGCAGAGCTTGCTGAATAAATTTTGTCGAAAGGATTGGGCTTTGTTCCGTCAACTCTCTTTGACTTAGTTTTTCCAACGGGTCCCAATATATCGGCACCGCCGGCCGTATTCAGAAAGCTAGGCAAAGTACTCAATTCGGTGTTTTCAAGAGGCGGCTGTGATGCTCTATCTGCAGTTGATACAGTTGCTTTATTATCTGAAGGGTCGTCAGGCATTTTGCTTGCATTACGAAATGCATGTGTAAAATTCACATCTGCAGTTGTAACAGCGGAAGAGATTTTGCAGATCCAATATGCATCATCACCAGAAGGCTTAGAAAGTGGAGGTGACGCAATCCACACAGCTTCGCCAGACTTGACTGGAATGCTTAAATGATCAGGGAAAAACGGATATGCAACTAGTGGTTCTTCATCCGCTGCTGCACCATAAAGTCTTACAATGCACGAATTAGGTGGTGCGTTCTCTAATCTTGGAGTGGTGGGAATACCCCACACGGAGGCCATTCCACCGGGTGTGTTTATCTTCGGATCTAATATAACATCTAAGACAATAGCCTTAAATAACGAACTTCCACCGCCTAAAGCATTTTTCTGTCCTTCGTCTGCCACTTTTCACTCCGAAATTTTGGTGAAGATGTCATCAGGATCTATTCTGCTTGAATGTTCTTCAGCCTTAGAAACAAGTTCTGCAAGCTTTAATAATTGTTCATTTGATCTATTCATTCTCTCGAGGTACTTAGTCAAAATTGGGCCGATAGTAACATGCTCATTTGTTTGCATCGCAGTAAATGCTTCGCTAAATAAAATTTCTGCATTTACTCTATCGCGGAGGGCATTTTCGTATATTTCCTTCCACAACAATTTCTTCTTGTCTGTTGTATTAACAAGATCTTCAAGTAATTCAGAAAACGCATCAATCTTTTGTTGTTGTTGTTCATGCTTTTGTTTTAGATCTTCATAACTCAAAACATTACCTCGCCCTTAATCTGTCTATATAACCTTCTAATAGTTGACATTGATGTTGACAATTGCTTAGAATTTAAACCAGATATTTCCCTAATATAAACATATATCGCTCGCTTATTTAGCAAGTCTAATTCATCTATCTTTTCAAATACCACCATCACGGCATTTATACACGCAACATCATTGGCATTGACTACTTTCGTTTTAAGTATTTTTAAAATTTCAGTTATTTCGCCGCGGCGCTCGGCAGAAATCATTATGTCTTCAGGCGCTTCTGCTAGTTGATAGTTTACAATCGCATGTCTATCTGCCATGCTAAATGACTCAAGTTCATGAATTGGATAAGAATTATCATGAACCTTCTTCTTCTTACGGGTATTTAAGATAAGCCAATTTTTGGCAACTACATTAAAATATGAAAATGCTTTAGATCCTTTCGACGCGTCGAATTTATAGAGTGTTTCATATAAAAATGTCACACAGTCATTTTTTAAACTACCAAAATCATGCCTGCCCTTTGCAAAACCATAAATCAATATAAGGTTTTCTGCAAGTTTATCAAATGCAGGCATAATATCTTTTGTATAAAGCTCTGACTTTTCTTTAATTGTTTCAGCCGCCTGAAATTTTTCAATTGCTTTCTGTGTGTCAGCTGTAAAATATAACTTACTTGGTCCTGGCTTTCTTTTGATTCGACGACGAGTGATTTTTTTCTTCATTGTTGCAACTCAGCTTCTTCTTCAATATTTCCCAGCATCGACGCGACCCTTAACACTGAATTTCGACAATCATTTATATCATTATGAACCTGTCTAATCTGTGGTGAATCATAAAAAAGAGGTATATCTAAAACACCAGAAATTGATGCATACTTGCTATCTAAAATTTCAATAGATGCTTCAATTTCATCGACCATGTTTAAAATTATGACTGCATGTTTGTAATTGTAGTATAGTGACACTGCCAGCATGGCTAGAAGTAATATACACATAATCACAAGAGTTGTCTGCATTATCTTAAGTGCTCACTCATTAAAGAATTCCAATAATCTGCTATGCTTTCAAATGAATGTGTTTCCTTTAGTTTCTCAGATAGGTCTTTAGCCCATTCTACTGGTTTGTCATTTTGTTCTCTAAATTTTCTCACTTTTCTCTTAAAATCTTTTTCATCGACTTCAGCCCACTTTGATCCCTCAACAAAAATCTGTCCGTCAATTTTTGCTTCATTAACTGCTTGGAGCTTATAATCAAAATTAATCCATTTTCCTGTGTTCAAAAAATCTCTATGACCAGACCAATTTGTAGCAAGCACCGGTAATCCGGATGCTGCGGCTTCTAAAAGTGGTAATCCATATCCTTCACCGCGGGTTGGGGCAACCAGCGCTTTTATTTTATCATTCTTATAAAGACCTGCGATTTCGTCTTCTGTCATTGCTCCATGAAGCAAATAAACTGGAATGTCGAGCCCAAGTTCTCTCACCACCTTTATAAGCATATTTCTGCAATGCTTTCGATCAATAGATGTATTTCTACCGTGGTTTGTCTTTAAAATAATTCCAACGTCTGGATCACCGCTAAATTCTTCCGCAAGCCAACGGAGAGCGAAAAATGTATTTTTACGATCCATAAAGGCATTTCCGCCTGTAATCTGACCAAATACTAAAAAGTTAAAATTAGTTCGAAGATTTAATTCGTATGGTGTAACATCATTGGAAAGTATTGAGTCCGGAAACGATTCAGGTATAACTGCAATAGGTGTTGTGAGAACACCTGATCTTTCTATTGTTTGCTTAGTGTGATGCGAAGGTACCACAATTAAATTCATTGTGTTACAGCACTGTATCCATGATGGATTGCAAATATCAGTTTCAACAGCAGCAGTGACACCCACGTTAAACCTTGCTAAGTTCGGATCCCACTCGTTGGGAAGCTGAACTTGAAATGACACGTCAAAGTTATAGGCACCATCCATGGCTATTGACTCTGTCATTATCTTTCCAATCATGCCATTTTCATGTGAAGGATTAATATACCACGGTGTAATACCCCATGGTAAAATCTGTGTCTTCAATGTATGATCTGTATGCTGCGAAAGCCATCGATATACTTGCCTTGTATGATTACCATAACCACTAATTGAAAGCAAAGGGCCTCTGACACAAATATTCATTTTATTTCCTCACAAACAACTCTATTGTATTTGTCTTTCCAGTTTTCAAGCATATCTTTTAAAGTTTCATCCCACATATCAATTGTATTTTGAAAATTAAATTCACTGTCGACATAATCAATAACTTTTTGGCTTAATTTTTCTCTCTCATCGGGTGTCATCTTATAAATCTTTGTTATCCCGGCTGCGACGTCCTCGTTGTCAACATAATCTTCATAAATGTAAGGTACTTGCTGTGAACCTACAAGGCTACGGAGGGCAATATCAACTGCAGCTCCGTTCTCACTCCCATCACGATGATCGACAACCTGTCGAGTAAGACCACCGGTCTTTGCAGCGACTATTGGCGTTCCAGTTTGCATTGCTTCAAGGGTAGCCAGACCAAAACCTTCGGCATATGACATATTAACACAAACATCAGATATATTATGCAACACATTTATCTTTGAAAAATCAACACGGTCGGTGGAAAACACCACCTGTTCCGCTATGCCAAGAGCTTCCGCGGCTGCAAATAAATTTGGTCCTTCATTATCTTGTGGGTCCGTGTGAAGTACTAATAATGCATCTGGCTTATTACCATCGATAGTGTTGCTTTCAATAAAAATTTTCCATGCCACAAGCAAGTCATTTGGGCGTTTACGGCGAGCATTTCTATTCATCCAAAAAGCAACAAAAGTATCCTTCTTATTATAACCAAGGGCTTTTATTTTTGCATCTTTAATATCACTGGCAGGCATTTTATAAAACAAGTCTTTTGGAAGAGCATGTGGAATAAAGTTTACCTTGCCTGGAAAGTGATCTTTTATGAGTTCATAGGTCATATGACTATGGCAATTAATTAAATCAGTCGCCTCATAATAAGATGAATTGAATTCTGGGTATGGGCCATTATCCCATACATGCCAATACGCAATTGGGCACTGCTGATGTATCTCATCTTCAATCTGCCACAGCCAGACGAAAAACCGAGGGTCAGTAAACAACATAATGAGATCTGGTTTTTCTGCAGCTATTGTTTGACGAATCATGTCAACAGTGCCAAAACCGTCAACAGGCTTTATGACAAAATCCTCATTAACCGAAATAACGTCGTAATTATTGTGCTTAATTGCAGCACCAAATTGTCTGACCGTCCAATCACCTTTTTGAATTAAGCCATTGATCAAATGTCGGCTTTGAACACCTACACCTGACGTGCTTAAAGCATGATCAGATAACCACAATATCTTTTTCTTCATGAATTAACACTCCACCACACTAAAAATAACAAAAAAAAGTTACCCGTAAATCTATGTGCAATGTTCAGTGTTGTAAAATGGACAGTATTTACATGAATTTCTATTTTTCAAATAAAGGCCTGATCTTACTGACTTCAGCATGCTCCTCAAAAGCTTTTCAGCTTTCTCTTCTGTTTTAGGACCAACGGATACCTTAAAAATGTCAACAGGGTTTTTCTTTGCACCTCTTTTCAGAAGTACAAACCCTGCACCAACATTATTACAATCATAATCAAACTTAGTTCTCCAGAACTTTTTGTACAATGCAATTTGAGCATGAATTAAAAAATCTTTTCTTTTCCATGCATTCCAACCATAAGCAGGTGCTGTCTTCCAGTCTAAAATCCATACCTTACGCTTGGTCTTTCGATAATCGCATTCAATAACAGCATCAATAAAACCTTTAAACTTTATATCATCTGCTGGGATGGGTTCGTACAACTGGTGTTCGGCTGATATGCACTTCCAATTTGGAAAATTGGTGTCCATAAATTCCGGGATGGCACTAATAGATGTTTCAGCCCACTGAAGCCAATGAGGTAAGGTCTCCAAGATTCTTGGTTTCTCACCGCGGGCTTCGGCCTGCTGTGTTAATTTGTTAATATAATCTTCGGTATCATATCCCTTTTCCTCCCAAGCATTAGACAGCTTTGTCTTTAGCAAATCGATGTCGAGCTCTTTTGTCTTTAAAAAATTTTCCAGACAATCGTGAAGTAATATCCCGTAGTCTAAGTACTGGGATGGGTCATCGGTCTCTATTTTATCAACATAGGTAAGTTTATGACGGTAAGGGCATTCCTTCCATGTTCTAACTTCGGAATATGATACATGCGGTTTTTCTGTTGGAAACATAAAATAATAATATTTGGTACAGTATCATTGTACATTAATATGAATTAATCACATCTTTCAAATCATGTTTAGGTTTCCACAAAAAATGGCTGGAAAACTTATGTATATCTGCTTTAGTTTCTAACAGCTCTGATTTCCTCAACGGAATATTGGCTGACATTTCAGAAATATCTTCTTGCTCTGCAACCATTTGTGCCACTTGATTTATTGAATAGTTTTTTCCTGTACCGATATTATAAATTTCAAAGAGGTCAGCAGTGTGATTATTTTTTCTAAAACCTGCTGCAATATTTGCAGCAGTGACATCATCAATGTATGTGAAATCTCTGCGCTGTTCTCCAGTGCCAACAATCGTCATTTTTTCGCCTGTTGAAACTTGCCTCTTAAACAATCCTATGACAGGTGCATAATGACCCTTAGTAGGCTCTCTGGGGCCATACACATTAAAGTACCTAAGAACCATTGTTTGTAACCCATAAGTTCTAGAATAGAACTCACAGAGTCTTTCACCAAACCACTTAGAAAGTGAATAAGGAGTATTAAGTTGTGGTTCCATATCTTCTTTGAAAGGTATTGAATTATCATACCCATATAATGATGAAGTGCCGGCATAAATAATTTTGCAACACTGGCTTTTAAGGGCGAAGTCAAGCACATTTTGAGTTCCAATAACATTGACATGTGTTGCCCCTGAGCGGTTATCAAATGTGGGCTGAATTCTTGACCTTGCAGCCATGTGGTATATTATATCAAACCCACCAAGCTGAGATAGTTTATAACCTTCGCTTGCTATATCGAAATGATAATATTCGGCTTTATCATTAAAGTGAAAATAGTCATTTTCAGGGGCCGACATATCATCAACTACTGTGACATGGTGACCGCGATTGATGAGTGCATCAACTGTGTGGCCACCGATAAAACCACACCCACCAGTAACAAGAACGTCTTTATATTCTTTAGAACTCATAATCAAAATACTCTATATCTTCTTTACATTTTTCATAAATAATGTCCCGGGATGAGCTAGAATAAAATTCCCTGTAATGTGGTCGGCTTTTGTGGATCGGTAACAGTGTCTTTGGGTTTCTATTATTAGCGGGTGTGTCACCACAAGATTTTGGCAGATTATCGTAACACATTTTCCCATCAGTTATCTTGTTTATCACGTAATTTACATCTTCTTTGTAGTTTTCAAATCTACCGATAAAATCAACTGCTATTTCTCCTGTGTCCGGATCTTTAAGCCAGTCAATTTGGTTTTTATAATCACCAGGTGAAACTTGAAAATCTGATGCATTTTGATATTTTTCAACAAACTTTTCAAAATGATGATCACACTGATGCATATGTGCCCTGTGATAAAAAAGTGAAGCAACTCTGTCCCAAGGGTTTCTGACAAACGAAAAGATAAAGCGATTAGCAAGTTGTTCAGGTGTTATTAGGGAATATTCACTAGAATTTGCTAGTGCCTGGTATACATTATAACCTTGATGATCACGGCCATGAACTGTTACCGGCATACTCCCTCTCTCAAAACCAAGATACAATTCCGACAGTGTGGTTGTTCCTGTTTTTGGGATTGAAATAAAGATATAATTGCGTAAGCTTGGCCCAGGTGCATTGTAATGCCGCGCGGCGGCGGCCATATGTCTTTCAGGGTGATTTTCATATGGGCGGGACGGGCAAGACACAGCTAGTCTCCTTTTTCAATTCTATAACTATCGGAATCAAAGTGTTGTGTCGAAAATTCAAAAAGTTCCGAATCCTCCAGTGCAATCATCCTATGACGCAAGCCTCGGTACACGTGAAAGTTATCTCCTGGTTTTAATATTAGCTCTTCAGCTTTAGTAATATCATCAGAATCTGAATATTTTACCAACATCTTTCCAGACTGAAGATAGAAAACTTCATCTTTTAATCTGTGAACATGCCACGAACACTTCTTTCCCTTATTGAAAAATAGAAGCTTTCCGCAATATTCTGGGCCGTTGCATATCCACCGCTCCCAACCCCAGCCTTTGTCGACATGATTCATTGGAAGCTCAATTGTTCTTGGTAAAAATCGTTGTTTATCACTCATTGTTATATTTTCCCTTCTTCTTTGAGAGTATCATAAAAATCAGCCCTAAGAAAAGCTACGTCGCCGGCACTAAAATTAAATGGTATATAATAGTTTTCATTCATCCACTGACTTATTTCATCGATATACGGGTTCATATACTGAGATTTTGACATGGTGCCATATTCCAATGTGTATAATTCAAGTGTAATTATAATTGGGCGACTTTTCATTGTTTTGATGACATAATATTCATTTCCTTCTACGTCAGCTGCAAGTAAACCAATATTCCCAGTATCAACGTCACCGAAAGAAAAACATTTGGCAGTAAATTCAGCTTGAGGCCTGCCGTCCCCTTCAGAAAAATTTTGAACGTTTGGAGAGAGGACTCCATCCTCATATGTTGAGCCATCCTTCCAAATCATTTTTTTTGTTCCGGTGGTATCACTAATCCCAATATTATAAATCTTAACATTTTCGAAGTGACCAAAAGAATAACTTAATGTTGCGCATACTTCTTGACGGACATCAATGAGAGAAAATGTGGTTGGGTGCCACGAAGGAAGCGGTTTTCTGTGACCTATTTCAACCATACAAATTTCAGAATTCACCCTTAATATTTCATCCCTAAACTGTGATTGGTATGGATAGCTGCTGCCTACTTCAACGGCATGCCCCACAGTTGGATACCCTACCGAATGGAGAAACATGAACGGATCAAATTCTCTATTAATCTGCGCACTTTCATCTGCAACTTTTATACTTTTACCAGCCTGGTAAGCGGCTATCAACTTCTCTCTTTTAGAAGACACTATACGACGCAAATTAAATGAAGAGTTGTCGCTAATCATAACTCCCTCATATAAAACCAGTCAGACTCTGTTACACCTTCAAAATTATATTTAAACATCTCTAAATCTTCAACACAAAGCTGGGCTACAAAATCAATCATCTCTTGAGTATAGTGGTTCTTATATTCATCAACAACAGCCGTCTGGTTCATTCTGTGTTGATGTATATAAAAACGATCTGTACCTAAAAGGTCACCCAAGGCCGGGGAACCAACTGTTTGCATATCCTCTAATCTAAAAATAAAATTAACCAAATTATCTTCAGCATCAAAGACCCATGACTTTTGGCTTCCTACTGGATCATTGGGAAACGTCTCTCTGGCCAGGGCACTTTGCCACGGAGACTTGCACCCTTCTAAAACCCACTTCTCAAAAGAACACTCTTTCTTTAACCACTCTTCATAATTCCATATTGAATAGAGTCTAGCATATGGGTTTCTAACGACTGTAAACTAAAAAATATCATTCCATGCTGATTCGCCAATTATTTTTTTACACCACTTTGCCGAATAATGATCCCACCAATCAGGAGGTGATTGAAACAGTGCATTTTTCAGATGGGGTGCCGAATTTCTAAAAGTCGCAGCCTCCATTGTGGCGTTATAAAGAGATCGGTTTAAAGATGCACTCCCAGTTTTTGGAATTCTAATATATGCATATCTACACCTTACTTTTTGTAAACAACTTAAAAGCCTTTCCTTACCTTCCCGTAGTTCGTTTTCATCATTTAATGTTGTAACACTAAACATAGGTACCTCGTTTATCCTAACTTGTAACTTATCAAGCAAAACATATTATTGCTCCGAATGCTGTGAAAAAAAGTGTATATCATGCATACCCTTGTCATCAACATAGAGATCGCCGGCAGGTTTGCCCATAAACAACGAATGAAACTTTACGCCCCAGCTATTCAATTGTTCACGGGTTGATTTTCCAAAAAAATCCCAAGCAAATGCTTGTGAATTACTAGATCTTCCCATTCCACGAGCTGTTTGAAATATAATTGTATTTCCTTCGTCAAAAAGCTTATTTACAATCTCTATTCTATCTTTAAGCGGGAGAGCCTTTGAATAGTCACCGTCTGTAACTTTTGTACAAACAGTACCATCAATATCAAATACGTAAACCATTATTAACCCTCAATATACTGATCAACAAAATCACCTTCCCAATAAAACCAACCAGTGTTTTCAACACCATCGAATGTATAATGAAACGCTTCAAGATCGTCTTTGCAATTCTTTAAAACAAATTCTTTCATTTCATCATCATAGTGCTTTTTATACTCGGAAAAATGTGATGTTTTATTCATGTGCTGATTACTAAACTGAAAATCTTCATCAGCTATAGCCTTAAACATTGGCACACCAATAAGATCTAATTCTTCAAGCCGGCAAACAAAGTTAACTATGATATTATCTTCTTCATCAGTTATCCAGTTCTTCTGGCTTGTTATTGGATTATTTGGACATAACACCTTGTGGTGTTCTTTGTTCCAACCATAAGGAGTACCGCCAAGAAGCCATTCTTTAAACGTATATGTCTCTCTAGATATATCGTTTGATTTCCACAATGAATACAACCTTGCAAATGGATTTCTAACAACTGCAAATTTTATTGACTTGTCCCAAGACTCAGTACCAAGCGAATCCCGGACCCAAGTCGCTGGATAATGATCCCACCAAACACCTTCACCTGGCGCTTGGAGAAATTTTGTTGTGTTGTCTTTTCGTTTTTTTTCTTTTGCAAATTTCGTGACATTAAACAATGCCATGCTTAAAGATGCAGAACCGGTTTTAGGAATACGAATGAAAACATATCTACCTGCTACAATATTCTTATGCAACCAAATAAGCTTTGACCTTATATCTTCTACGGTCTCATTCATACATCATCGCCTTCAGACACTGCACCTTTTATTTTTGCCCAATCAATTTTTTTTCTAACTACTTTATTCCTTTCCCAGGCTGCACTTAGAATGAGTGGTTCAAGATCATTATCTAAAAAACACTGCATAAACGCGTTTATGTCTTTTGGGAAACACTTTCCACCGAATCCAAAATCGCCGTCATGCCCCGGGACATCGATATGTGAATTACCAATTCTACCATCCGAAATAAAACCATTTAGTACACCATCCCAGTCACACCCAAGCTTGTCAGACAGTAACCTAATCTCATTCATAAATGAAACCTTTGTAGCAAAAAAACAATTACATGCATACTTTATCATTTCAGCTGATTTTGAATCAGTGCAAATTATCTTTGTGTAAGGAAAACGATCTCTATAAAGTTCGCTAACAGATATGCAGTCTAATTCATGACCACCAATGACTATTCTACTGGCGTTAATAAAATCTAAATTTGCTGAACGTTCTGTAAGAAATTCAGGGTTAAAAACAATTCTTAGTTGTGGATATTTCTCGTGGTATCTCTCTGTTGTTCCGGGAATTACCGTTGATTTTATTATGAATACTATCTCTTCATAAGAAAAATCTGAAGTTTTTTCAACTGACATTATATCATCAAATACGCTGTCAAGAATTGTCAAATCTATTTTTCCGCCTTCTATACGCTCCATTGGTGTTGGAACTGACACGAAAACAAAGTTTGAAAAATTAATTACATCATGTAGAGTATCAATCGACTTTTTAGGGTCTTTATCAAATACCCTGACTGTTGAATGGAGTGCAAAGCCGGCTGCAATTGCCGAACCAACAAAACCATTCCCAATGATTCCAATACTTTTCATTTAATCCTCTAAAAAATATTAACTAACTCTTAGGTGTTTTTCAATAATTTGAGACTTATCAATGTACTTCTCGGCTAAATTGTACACACTTTCAGGTGATGGAGTGCTAGTTTTTAACATTTCGACGTCAACACAGAATGGGTTCCAGCAATACTTGTATCTAGAAAAATTTTGATTAGGATTACTGGTCCAAACTATTTGTGGACATCCCGACAAAGTAGCTAGATGCATGGGTCCAGATGAAGGACCTAATATACATCTTGCCGATGAAAGCAATGCTACAGTCTGCTCGAGACAATATCCCCTTGCATCAATTGTACCATCCAAGTGTAATGATTCTTCCTTTCTTCCAATGCATGCAATTGATGTGCCTTTTGGGAACATGTTCACTAATTCAGCCCAGGCTGTAGCCGACCAATTATCTATTTTTCTGATTTTTCTATTTCTAGCGTGAATAACAACATCTACATTACGGCGGCTGTGGCTTCTGTATAACCTGTATTCAGGTGTAACGTCACCAAATCCTGGAATTGAAACCGGTGCTCTCCAGTGATCGTATGGTGGATTACCAATTTTTGAAGGTTGAAGCCAACTCCATTGACATTCATTTAATAGCTCCAAAGGAACTGTTGTCTTCAAGAACTCAATTACATTAAATTCACCAACATTAGAATTCATATGAGAATCAACAACACCACCCTCTGGAGGTTCAAATGGAAGATATTCATCACAAAAATCAGAATACAAAAAATCATTTCCAGGCCTGGAAATAACAATAACTTTCTGATATTTTCTAGATATTGACCGACAATATGCTTGCCATGAAAAAAGCTCCCAACCAAATTCACCAACCCACGGACCAAAAACTATTCCTTGTTTTGACATTATAATATTCCTTCCCAGTGAGCAATCATTTCGTCTATCATTGTCTCAAATGTATATTCAGGCTTCCAGCCTAAAATTTCTTTTGCTCTTGCTGGATCACCTTTCAAATAGTTTAATTCTTCAGGACGAAGGAACCTTTTGTCTTGAGTAACATAATCATTGTAGTCCATCCCTAGTTTACTAAATACTGTCTCGCATAAATCACGTACAGAATGTGTTTCTCCTGTTGCAACTACAAAATCATCAGGTACATTATGATTTGTTATCATATGCATTGCCTTGACATAGTCTTTTGCATGACCCCAGTCTCTATAGGCATCCAAGTTTCCAAGGGCTAATTTTTCTTGTAATCCCTTTTTAATCGATACAGCACCTTTAACCACTTTATTAGTCACAAAATTTGAGCCGCGGCGTGGAGATTCATGGTTAAAAAGAATTCCGTTACAAGCATGTAAGCCATATGCATTTCGATAATGACGTGTTAATTGATACCCCATTACCTTAGAGCAACCATAAGGGCTCACTGGATTCATAGGTGTTGTTAAGCGCTGAACATTGTCATCATCAATTGAATTACCAAACATCTCAGATGAGCTAGCTTGATAAAATTTAGCTGTTGGACACAAAATTCGATATACTTCAAGCAGATTCAGCACACCAAGCGCATTCGTCTTTATTGTAAACGCCGGCATGTCAAAACTAACTCTCACATGACTCATTGCTGCCAAGTTATAGATTTCATCAGGCATTATCTTTTGAACTAGAGATATTAATGAGGGATAATCGTTTAAATCACCATAATGAGTATGAATTTTTTGACCAAGTTTGTGAAGACGAAAATTTTGATTTTCTGCCACTGAATGTCGGCGAACAATACCATGTACCTCATATCCTAACTCTAGCAAATATTCCGCCAAGTAACTTCCATCCTGGCCAGATATTCCAGTTATTAATGCTTTCTTCATTTATCAGAATCCCTTTGTTGCAATATTGGTTCATCAGTTGGCCAAAATATATCTAAATTTTTATCATTCCACAAAATTGTAAACTGATCACTGGCATCTTGATATGAACCATCATACGCAAGCTTATATAAAACTGTTGCTGAATTTGACATCACCAAATATGATAACCCAATGCCAGGCGGTAAAATAATACTTTTCTTATTTGTGTCTGTTAGCATAATCCAGCGCCATTGGTGATAGGTCTTTGCTGATGGCCTGTTGTCTACTATCACACAGTAAATTTCGCCACTCAAGCAACTTATCATTTTCGTGGTATTAAAATCTCCATGAATTCCTCGCAACGTATTTTTTCTAGATATCGTTGCCTTATCATGGTTAAACTTTAAACCATCATTATCTTCCTTGTATATTGTCCAATAATGTCCCCTAAAATCTTCGTAAAAATCAGGTTCCAACAACACAACGCCATCGAAACATTCATCATAGATTCTTTGTTCAGGATTACTCATAATGGCTTTGCAGTTTTGTTGACAATATTTGATATATGTTCTATGTCCGAAGTGTCAATTCGGTGGTTGTTTGGAAGATACAACCCAAATCTATGTACCAAGTCAGCATTTTCTAAAATTTCGGCACCGTATCTACTTACAAAAAATGGTTGTTTTGCCATTGAGCCAGCGATTAAAGGTCGATTTTCAATACCGTTTTCATTCAGCTTAGAAATAAGCTCTTTTCTATTCTTACAAATAACGGGATAACAAAAGTTTGACACGAACGAATCGTCTTGAGTCTTTGGTTTCCATAAGTCATTTGAAATATTCTTTATATAAGAATTAAAGTTATGACTTCTGGCTTGTGATACATCATCGGCATAATCCAGCTGACGTATTCCTAAAAATGCCTGTAAATCTGTTGCCCTTAAATTAAAACCAGGGTAATGAAAAGTATATTGAGATGCAAAATCAGAAACTGACCAGGCTGATTGTTTTTGCTTTGCAAAGTCATCATCACAATCACGTAACCAACCATGACTTCGAATACTCAATAGAACATTATAAAATTCAGTATTATTTGTTGCGACAATTCCACCCTCTATTGTAGATAGATGATGGCCAAAATACGTGCTAAACGTTGATGCAATTCCAAAATTTCCAAGCTTCTTTTGTTTATAAGAGCTACCAAATGATTCACAGGTGTCTTCAACTAACGTAACTTTATATTGCTTACAAAGCTCAACAACCTTATCCATATTTGGGACTATTCCAAGTACACTAACAAATATTAAGCATTCAGGTTTTTCTTCATTACAAATTCTCTCAAAATGCTTTAAATCAATAGAAAGATCATCTAAATTACAATCGCATAAAATTGGTGTTAACCCAAGTTGCATGACTGGTGCTAAATCTGTCGCCCAACTCACTGCCGGCACTACAACCTTTGCATTTCGACTAATTTTTCCTGATTCGACCAGTGCAGACAAGGTAAGCAAGTTCGCCGAAGATCCTGAATTGACAAAGACGGCATGCTTCGTACCCAACCACTCAGCCCACTTATTCTCAAATTCAACTGTCAGTGGACCCTTGGTTAGGCGTGGGTATGTTTTTAGCCATTCAATTAAATCATCTACATCTGAATCTCTAATTGTATCTTGAACTAGTGTATACATCTTATTTCCTGCAGTGGAATAGCAGCTTATAATCTTCAGGCTTTGCGAAATCTAATAATTTTTGTTTACCAAAACCAGATGAAACACTAGCCACAGTAAATCCAGCAATATTTAAGCAATCATAAATTGTTTTTGGTGTCCACAATGTCATTGTAAGGTTATCTTCCCACAGCTTATCAAATCCTTTTGATGCGATTAAGCTATATTCTATATCAACTGTCTGTTTGAATGGATCTACGGTAGGTGTAAGAGTAAGGGTGTCTCCACTATAATTTCTAACTTCTTTTTTAGGATGATCCCTTATCGCTGCATAACCATTCCAGCAATCAAAGATAAAATGTGAGTCTTTCTTTAATACTTTGTTAACATTCTTAAAAAATGTAATTAATGACTCTGTATCCAGCAAGTGATTTATTACGCTAAACAATGAAACAGCTACATTATAATTAGACGAATTTTTACTTGAAAAACTGTCCAAAGATTCTGCATAAAAACTAACGTTAAGCTTTTTCTGACGTGCTTTCTTGATCATTTGAGCATTAACGTCAATACCTTCATACTTTACTTTTTTATTAAAAAATTTAGCATGATTTCCAGTACCACACCCAATGTCAATTACGCTTAAGCCAGAATTTCTCTTCTTAATTAAGCCTAAAATTTGTTGAACTTCAAGTTCATATTTTTTTGTTTCAAAAATACCATCATAAACAGCAGACATTGAATCATACACTGACATAGTTTCTCCTTAATACATCACAAATATAAGAAATTTCTTCATCAGTAATCTGTAAAAATGTTGGTAAACATATTCCACCATCATACATGTTATTTGACATTTTGAAATCTTCATCTGTATAATCATATTGATCGACAAGATCTGAAAAGCAGGGTTGCTTATGCAATGGATAGAAAAACGTTCTTGGTTCAACACCTGCTATCTTTAACTTTTCTATCACTTCACTAGATTTTAGTTGTTTATCAATTATGCAAACTCTAAAAGGTATAAACGTTGATTCTTTCATTGGTTCAAAAAACACAAAGCGGTCTAAATCACCAAGTCTTTCTTTGTATTTATTGTATATTTCTAGCTTTCTTTCCCTAATCCAACCCAATTTACCAAACTGTACAAGACCAATTGCCGCATGGATGTCTGTTATCCTAAAATTAAAACCAACTGCAGGATGAACAAATGTACCTCTGTTTATTCTACCTTGATTCCTTAAGTAAATTAGCTCTTCAGCAATCTTTTCATCATTAGTGACTACAAAACCACCTTCGCCACAAGTTATTGTCTTGTCGGCAAAGAAAGAAAATGTGCCAACATCTCCAAATGTACCTGCATGTTTTCCATTCCAGTAAACACCAAGAGCTTGGGCTGCATCTTCAACGACAACAAGCTCATGCTCTTTTGCAAAATTAATAATAGCCTCCATATCGCCACATGTTCCGTACATATGAGCCGGCATGATTGCAGCTGTGGTGGAGCTTAATTTCTTCTTACACTCTTCAATATCAATCTGTAGATTACAATCAACATCAACAAACACCGGGGTTGCCCCTACCATAAGAACTGAATTTGCTGATGCAATGAAAGTAAAGTTAGGCACAAGCACTTCATCACCAGGGCCGATGCCGGCTGCTTTTAATGCAAGATAAATTGCAAGTGTGCCATTTGGTGCGAATTCTCCATACTTTGCTCCAGTTAACTCAAGAAGCTTTTCTTTAAATGCTTTTGCTTTTGGACCTTCGGTGAACCAATTTGCATCAAAACAATCTTTTATTGAATTTAATTCTTCTTCACCAAGCATTGGCATAAATTGTGGTATTTTCATATTATCTTTCCTTTATATGATTCAACAATTTTGGCAACCTCAGGTGTAAGCTGCTGAAATGTATTCCACGCAAAATGACCGGTAGGACTGGAAGTGTAGTTATTCCACATTACATCATTAAACTTGCCTTGACGAAACATGTTAACCCATCCATAAATTGGTGTGTGCTTTGGAATAAGTTGTACTGCACCATCATTTGTCATTGCTGGCATATTTTTAACTTCATAATCCCATGGTGTCATATTTTCATGCAAATGCTTTAAAAAGTATTCTTTATTCCAGACGCCTGGCTCAACTGCACTTCGATATGGGGTAAACTGGGATAGTTTATTGAAATTTTCATTAAAGGGTTCAGATGTTCTATATTGCTTATCACTACCAAAGAAAAAACCAACCCTAGATGCCTGATCACTCTCTACTAGATGAATAGCCTCTTGAAAAAGTTCATGTTTGAATTCACAAATAGGAAACATGTCATCCCACGTAAAACAAAAATACTTTTCCTCAACATCTTCAATAAATTTTCTTATTGGCTCAGACCAGACTTTTCCTGGAAAGTCTTCTTGCGCACCGCATGACTGAAATTTAAAATTCTTTGGATATTCTTTTGTAGGTGGCTTAAAGCCTAGAACTGTCACTTCTATTGTTTCACCACCAAACATATTGAATAGTTTTGCATGATCAGCAATAATATCAACGTATTTATCACTCGTCCAGATAAAAAATTTCATTATTCAACACTCCCATTGTATTCATTAAGTGAATCAATCACATATGCAATTTGTTGTTTGGTCATTGATTCAAACATTGGAATGCTCAAACAATTGCTAGCATTAAATTCTGAGTTGGGGAAATCACCTTTTGAATGATTACCTGAAAATTGTTCTTGAAGGTGAACTGGAATGGGATAATGCATTCCACATGCTATTCCTTTTTCGCTTAAATAAGATGCCAATAAATCACGTGTTTCGCAATGGATAACAAACAAATGCCAAACTGGATTTGCACCTCCATCAACTTGCGGAAGCTCAATTAACGGATTTGTTATTTTGCTTAAATATTGTTTTGCGACATACCGTCTGGACTCAGTCCACTCTGTTATCTTATTTAGCTTTGCACAAAGGCCGGCGGCGATGATGGATGACATTCTGGCATTTGTCCCATGGGTCACATGGTGATATTTTAGTTTAGAACCATGGTTGATATACATTCTAATTCTATCGGCAACTTGAGCATCACCTGTTGTCACTGCACCGCCTTCACCGGTAGCACCTAAATTCTTTCCAGGATAAAAAGAAAATGCAGCAACATCACCCATTGATCCACAGACCTCATCATCAAGTGTAGCGAGATGGCCTTGGGCGGCATCCTCCATTAACCATATTTTATTATCGTTGCAAACATTTCTAAGCCACTCCATATCGCATGGTTGGCCATATAAGTGTACCCCAATTATACCAACTGTCTTATTGGTGATTTTCTCTCTGGCTTTGCCTACATCTATATTCCATGTTTGTAATTCACAATCAGCTAAAACTGGAATTGCGCCTAAATTCTGAATTGCTTCAATAGTTGCAATAAATGTGTTTGCCGGTACAATTATCTCATCGCCTGGTTTGACTCCCAAGCCCCACAGGCCGGCTACCAACGCATCTGTTCCGGAGCTTACAGCGATGCAATGTTTGGTGTTGCACATTTCGGCAAATTGATCTTCAAATTGTTTTACATACTTGCCCCCAACAAAACCTGCCGTATCTAGAATTTCAGCCCACATTTCCAAAATTTCATCTTTTACTTGAGCATTTTGTTTTCTTAAATCAACAAATGGAACATTCATATTAACAACCTCTTACATTAATTCTAGCTGGTACACCAACAACAGTACAATTATTTGGAACATCTTTTGTCACAACAGCCCCTGCCCCTACGACACTATTATTGCCGATTGAGATACCACACATTATGATAGCACCGGTTCCTATGCTAACATTATCTCCAATGCTTGTTTTTTCCATTAACCAATCATTACTTCCAGCAAGATCACCCTCTGAATTTACTGACTTTGGATTTCTGTCATTTATAAACATTACACCGTGACCAACAAAACAATTATCACCAATTGTTACACCATCACAAATAAATGTATGGCTTGATATCTTGCATCTTTTCCCAATTTTTGCACCAGCTTGAACTTCAACATAAGAACCTATTTTTGTATCATCACCTATCTCACAGCCATATAAGTTAACATAATGAAACACTTTTACGTTATTGCCCAAAACAACGTCTTTAGTCACTGTTGAGAAATTACCGATCATTTTTATTGCCAATCAATATTGTTGAACCGCGGTGAATTGATTTCTTTGCAGATTCTAAAAGCTGAATCGTTTTTAAGCCTTCAACACCGCTAGACAACGGAGTGCGCTCTTCAATAATAGAAGAAACAAATTCATCAACCATCAAAGCTAATGGTTCTAAATCCTCAAGTTCAACATCTTTTGTTGAATTGTCATAGTATTCAAATTTCTTATGGTTTATTACGTCAACACCCTTGTCCAGGAGCTGCACTTTGTTGTTGGCTAAATCATCCCACATAATCATCTTTTTAGTTCCCACAAAAGACATCTTTCTTGTTTTAATTGGATATAACCAGCTATTATGAACGTTAACGTGGAGGCCAGACTTGTATTCAATTGACAACATTGCATCAACCTCATGGTTATAACCAGGAATTGTTTTTCCATAGGCTCTGACCGAAACAGGTGTTTCCTGTTGGCCTGTAACATAATTGACAATTGAAATATCGTGTGGCGCTAAATCCCACAACACATTAACATCAGTCTGTAGCAATCCTAAGTTGCATCTCGATGAATTGATTTGTAAAAGTTGACCAATCTCTCCGGACTGGATTAATTCCCTTATCTTTCTAGCGGGTGCAGAATAACAAAAAGTATGATCACACATAACATTAAGATTTTTATCATTGGCCAGCCTAACAAGCTTCGATGCCTCAGAATATAACATGGACATTGGCTTTTCAATTAAAACATGCTTTCCTGATTTTAATGCTTCTCTCGCGATGTCAAAATGAGTATAAACAGGTGTTACAATGCTAACAGCGTCAATGTCATCTCTCTGCATCACATAGCCAACAGAATCTGTGACCGCAGTGCCAGGTGAATATGTGTCCCTTAGCTTGACTGCTCTATCATTATTAGAATCACAAATTAAAACCAAATTTGTTTTTGGATTATTTGCAAAATTTCTTATTATATTCTTTCCCCAATAACCTGCACCTATAACTGCAACATTAACTTTTTGTTTCATTGTTTATCTCCTCCTCGAGTATCCTGACTATCTCCAAAGCCCATTTTTCTCTATTGTATTTTTGAACCTCTTTTAAGCCAGCGTTTGCAATTGACTCAAGTTCATCTTGATTTGCCAAATAATATTGTATCTTATTCTGAAGGTCTTTTTTATCTGAAAATATTGCTAAATGCTTTTTGTCTTTAAACAATTTTTCGCGGCCGTCCCAATCAGTAGTCAACAGAAACCCACCGGCTGCAAGAACCTTGAACACTCTATCTGATGCTCCTCCTGATGTTGATATGTTTATGTTTATTCTTGATGCGCTGACGGCACGAGCATGATCAGCACCATAAGCACCAGTAATGTGAGCAATATTTGGATGAATATTCGACAACATTTCTTTTCTCGATGAATGCAGCGAACCTATAAATGAAGCGTCAAATTGCTTCTCTCCCTTAATCGGTTGATCTATTGTGTGATCAAACCCTTCATAGACTAAAAATGTATTATTATTTACTTTCTTAAAGGCATCAACAGTATTTGGTACTGCAGTTACAGCATATGTACAGCTTGATGCTTTTACAAGATAATCTTCTCGAAGAGAAGTCAGCGGATCCATGTACCAATAACAGGTTTTATATCTATCAGAGATAAACTTAATTGTATCAACAGAAAGCTCCGCACATTTTGAAAATACAACAAGATCTGGATTTTGTTCTATAACAATATCCCTTATTTCAAGATCACGATTTGTATCACCTATTAGGCGAGCTCTGTCACGAAATGAATATTGATAAACATCATGACCAGCGGATTTAAACCCTCTAGATTGAGAGTTATTTGTTGATTTACCTTCATCATCAAACACTGCAACAAAAAATATCTTCATGTTATCTAAACCTCATCAAGTTTATATTTTATATTCTGCTTTTGAGTATGCAATGGTCGAACCCTATCATATACTTCCTTACCTTTTGCAAAATAAACAAAATCAACTGGCTTGTTTATGGCTGCACAAGCATGATAAAAAACAGAATCTGGTAAGCATACGGCTGATGCCCTTCTCATAATTTCAAACTGTGTTGTAATTGGCATAGACAGTGGGTCAAAATCAATACCAAGCTCAATAAAGTGTTCCAAACCTTTATTTTTCTTTAGCCATTTTTTTCCATATCCATCAGGAAGATCTTTCTTAGGGACGCCTGTTGACGTTTGAATAAAACCAAAGCGATTGTTGCCAATGAGCTTTTCAATCATAGATTCTGCATTTTTGATATCAGCATCGCTGGTATAAATTTCGGTAGTTGGATTAACGCATGCTTTCATTCCAAGGTCTACGTAGTTAGAAAGTATTTTTTCCTTATATGCTTTGTGTCTTGGAAATGCAACTTGCACAATTCCATTTTGCTTTGCAATTTCTACACAACTGGCATAAACTTCTTTTGTTCCAGTTTCAAAATCAGGATAATCTAACCAAGCATCCTTTGTATAAAAAACCTTGTCTACATACGGATTATAGTCAAAAAACTTTGCTGACTTAAACCGCTCTAAGGTGGCAACGGACACTTTGTTCCCTGTTGCAAAATAATATTCTCTAATCGCTGGTGTAAGCAATACACAGTCACCAAGACCATGTGGGTAACATATTAACATTTAAGTAACTCCTTTACGTAATCATAAAAATCATTCTCATCGACTATTTCTTCATGTTCTCTAAACCATTTTTTAGTTTGTTTTTCTCCCCATGAGTGGAATATTGAGTATAATATATTTGCAAGCTGTTGATATTGTGGAAGGTCAGGATGTGATTTCCATCTCCATTCTGATGAGTGATAGTCACCTGGCTGAATATCATTGAAAACAGAATTTTCTAATTTAATAATTTTTCCTATATCCTCATTTGGAACCGCGACAAATTCCGACCATGATGTATACAACCAGTTTCTAACAACAGTGTAATTTATTTCATCAAAAAAACTCTCAAACTCATCGTTCAATAAATTTTGTACCCGAAGCCAAAATGAATCAGGTTTTGTTTTTTCTTTATCAATTAAAAATTTTGTTTTAGATTTATCAGTATTATCTTCAAACAAAATTACAGGTCTTGATTTTTTGATTGTATTAATTGCGCCTCTTAATACATCTAAATCAGTTCCTTCACAATCAACTTTTATTGCTGTCACTGGTGATGTCTCGCTTTCTAAAAGTGCATCTATTGTTGTTGTTGGTACTTTATGAGATGCAACACCCAAATCTTCCACTGAATATGTAAAACAACCTGCTGTTGCAGATTTAGTATTAAAATCCCAGCCTTCACAAATTGATGGTACATTCACTAATTTTACTTTGTCAGCAATTTCATGGCTGGTCAATGCGGCATTTACAGTCAATGCTGCAGGATTTAAGTTATTTTCAATATTGCGGGTGAGACAATGATATATTTCAGGCAAAAGCTCGATAGAATAAAATTTTGATTCTATATTCTCATCGAAAAGTGCTTGACCCACCGGTACTGTTACTGTTCCAATGTGGGCACCAGCATCAACGAAAATTGCAGGATGTTCTTGTGATCTTGATGATGATGTTCCTGTTAATCCATCCCACTCTACGGCTACAATTTCCTTTAACCATGTAGCCCATAACATCACTTTTATTATATGCACAGAATGCGGTTCACCGATAGCTGTAAGGCCAATGACACCAGATACTTTTGGGTTATCACCACCAACTGACTGTGGTGCGAATTGTGCTGGTACAGTCCAAACTCCAATATCATTTGTAACTTCAATGAATTCACATGTCTTATCCATCTTGTTAAATTCCAAATAATTTTTCATTTAGTTGAGATATTTCTTCATCTATATAAGACCACAATTCCTCCTGGTCATGATACTGTTTCCATCTTTCCAAGACCTTCATAGACTGAGCTTTTTCATCAAATTTTTGTCTATCAAAAGAGCTTCCACTACCAAAATTCATAACAGTATTTAAACCGTTATCTGTGAAATGCAAATTTAGATCTTTGCATATTTTCTTTCTATATTCTACGCTTGAAAACCATTCATCAAACTTTATGACATACCAGTCATTTGTATTATCAAGAGCCGCACGTGCATGTTGTTTCCACAATTTCATTCTTTCAACAAGATAGTCCGCAACGTCAGTGGCACCAGCATCCGGAGGATCAATCTTTCGCTGCAAACAAGAGCCAACAAAATTTGGTGCACTTCGAACCAAAAGTATTTTTTGCCTATTTCCAAGTTGCGGAAATTTGTCAAAACTTTTCTCATCATAAACATTTAAGTCAAAATCTTCAACGTTATAAATGCAAGACTGAACGTTATTAAATTCATTGTTAGTGAATGACGTATAGAAATCCTGAACGAGTTGCTTGCTTTTTCCTAAATCTAATTTCCAATCATGAAAATAATTCTTTATTGTATGATTGTGCTCGGCCGTGTTCCACATATAAAATACAGCCATAGCATCTTTCATTGGTAGTAGTTTCCCTTGATCCCACCCAACATGACAATCATTAAAATGTATTGCATCATGTTGATTTTGTTGTGCGAGCCAATTGACAACGCCATGCTGGCCTGATCTTTTCATGGCTGCAACGAAATATGCTTTCTTCATTTATTCTCCAATTCACCGTTATATTCGACGAGATGTGCTGATAGATAATTGCGCGGGAAGTTGCCTTTACGCAGTGTGAATAAAACATCTGTATGCCCTGTTGTTTCAACAAGAGACACATACTGCTCATTAATCTCATTGGTCTTAACATTACATTTGGAAGATGATGCAGACGCAATATATCCCATACGTCTTAAAAGTTCTACAATATGAGCCCAATAACAGTGAGAATTATCTTCGGCAACAAAATTTAATTCAATGCTTATAAACCAAAACTGTCCAGATAACAATGATAAAATTGCGCCTCTTAATGCTTCAAGCTCTGCACCTTCAATATCCATCCATAACACAACGGGTGTTCTTGGAAAAGGCTCCAATATACTATCAACTGTCACTGTATCTACCTGTTGTTGTAGATAATGTTGTTGATTTTCAGGCGAGGCATTTAACCAAAAATCAGACTTTCCATCACGGTGACCCATCCATCCCTGCACTGTTCCGTCATGGGAAGCAACGGCCGCGTTGGTTAGCTCACCTGGAAATTTATCTTTTAAAAAATTGTACCGATCTGTTTGTGGTTCGAATCCTAAAATTTTCATTTTTGGACATCTATCACTTACAACCCAAGCTTCAGTACCCACCATTCCAGGACCAAGTGTTAAGAAAATGCCATCTCCTGTCGTGAATTTATTGATGCTATCACACACCAAATCTGCCCACGGCCTTCCGGTCCAGTCGTCAGTTTCAGCTAAAACCCTATCCCAATCTCTGTTCATGTAATATCTTCCGCCTTTAAGGCATATGTGCCTTTTTTCTGCACTGCTATTGATGCACACTTATTTGCAAATGAAATGGACAATTTAACATCTTTAGTAAGGACGTGAAAAATTGAAAAAGCAACTAAAAATGTATCACCAGCCCCTGAGACATCGAAAACTTCTACAGTGTTTGCTGGATAAAATTTATTTTTATATTTTGCTCCTTTCCCTCCCAACGTTTCGATAACGTCAGAATTTGTACCGACTGTGTGAGCAGCTACTTTGTACTCTTTTTGATTTAATTTGATAATTGCATTTTTAAAACAAGAAATATCTTGTTTTTTTGAATCGACATATATCTTATTGTGTAATTTTTCAGTAAATCGAGTAATATGGTTTTTTTGTAAAAAACCTTTGTTATAATCAGATAGAATTATTATATCATAATTTTTTGTAAATTCATTATTAAGCTCCTGTGTTTCACCAGGTACAAAGATATCATCTTTACGGTCGACCTTAATGTGCGTATCAAATCTCATTATATGTTGATTACTTTTAATATCGACATATCTTGTCTTTATAACTTCGGTGGCTTGTGTTATAAGCTTCACATTTTTTGAAAATGCCATTGCATTTTGAGCAACATTACCTGCCATTCCAGGCATTTCATTTGTTTTTATATGGTTTAATACTGGAACTGGTGCTTCAGGGGATAG
>Ga0163179_10000341_pt1 | contig 33132 bp, 33 predicted proteins | sample AtlANTMetagenome_FD_109643 | JGI IMG/M metagenome (GOLD analysis project Ga0163179, IMG submission 109643) | Marine eukaryotic phytoplankton communities from the Atlantic Ocean - Atlantic ANT 2 Metagenome | ecosystem: Environmental > Aquatic > Marine > Oceanic | place: North Atlantic Ocean... | reverse complement strand
TTATGTGAGTACACCGATCATGGCCATTGTGGGGTAATGGATGGCAATCAATTAGAAAACGACAAAACCCTAAACTTACTCCAACAAATAGCATTAACGTATGCGCAATCAGGTGCAGACTGTATAGCACCTTCAGGAATGATGGACGGACAAGTTTCTTCGATCCGCGATGCATTAGATTCAAACAATCATACTCAGACTATTATTCTCGCATATTCCGCTAAATATGCCTCATCCCTTTATGGTCCGTTTAGGGATGCTGTAGATGTAACTATAAAAGATGGTGGGGATCGTCGGGGCTACCAACAGGACCATGCAAACTCGCGAGAAGCCCTAGCCGAAATTAAAGCTGATATTTCTGAAGGAGCCGACATTGTAATGGTAAAACCAGCCTTGTCTTATTTAGATATTATTTCAAAAGCTAGAGAAGAAGTAGACGCCCCAATAGCCGCATATCACGTAAGTGGTGAATACTCGATGGTTAAAGCAGCTGAAGCGAACGGTTGGCTAGACGGTGAATCGGTAATGATGGAACATTTACTTTCGATTAAAAGAGCAGGAGCTGACATAATATTAACCTACGCAGCAAAGGAAGCTGCCAAGATTTTGCAGGGTTAATGCAAGTGGTAGAAAAAAATCAAAATTTGTTTGAACGAGCAAAAAAAGTTATTCCTGGTGGTGTCAATTCTCCTGTTCGTTCATTTAGTTCTGTAGGAGGAGTTCCTTATTTCGTCCGCAATGCCGAGGGCCCTTATGTTTGGGATGAAGAAGGTAATAGATACATCGATTATGTTCAGTCTTATGGACCAATGATTCTGGGACACTCACATCCAGCAGTAATAGAAGCTATAAATAAAGCAGCATCATGTGGAACAAGTTATGGTGCTCCAACCAAAAAAGAAATTGTTCTTGCCGAGACAATAGTCGAACGCGTAAATGGAATCGAATCAGTTCGTTTCGTAAATAGTGGCACAGAAGCAACAATGACAGCATTGAGGTTGGCGCGAGGTGTTACTAACAGATCTAAAATAATCAAATTTTCCGGCTGTTATCATGGCCATTCCGACACTTTGCTGGCAGCTGCTGGGAGTGGTGTCGCTACCCAGGGAATGTCGGGGAGTGATGGAGTTCCAGAAAGTGCGGTATTTGATACGGTAGTTGTCCCATTTAATATAGTTCCAGAAATAGATCAATCAATTGCCGCAGTAATCGTCGAACCGGTTGCAGCTAATATGGGTCTTGTCGAACCCAAACCAGGTTTTCTAAAAGAACTTAAAATGGCTTGTGACTCGGCAGGGGCTCTTCTTATTTTTGATGAAGTGATAACAGGTTTCCGCTTATCCTCTGGTGGGGCTTCTAAATGGTATGACATAACACCTGATATATGGTGTTTTGGAAAAATCATAGGTGGCGGTTTACCGGTAGGAGCTTTTGCCGCAAGTCGAGAACTGATGAGTTATTTGGCCCCAGTTGGTGGCGTTTACCAAGCAGGGACTTTGTCAGGCAATCCTTTAGCTATGGCAGCGGGTCAAGCCACGCTTGAATTACTGGGAGAGCCTGAGTATGAACATTTGGAATCAATAACAAATCGTTTAGCTGAAGGTTTAAAAGAGGCTGTATCAAAAAGCGATCTTGAAATTTGTATACCGAAAGTTGGTCCGCTAATTGGAATTTTTTTTAGTGTTAACAAACCAGATAATTTTGAAGAAGTAAAACCGATAGCAGAAAACGGTCTATACCGAGATTTTTTTCACGGAATGCTTAAACGCGGAGTCGCTTTAGCTCCCGGGGCATATGAAGTCCTCTTCCCGAGTTTGGCTCATACAGAAAAATTGATAGACGAAACAATTGAAATAGCCTCAGATGTTCTAGAAGAAATTTCATCTAGTGGAACTTAAATATTTCTAAAAATTTTGAATTTTTCCAACAGTTTTTCACTTGAAGAATTTCTCTTGGTCATGGTCTCTGAAGAAGAAATCTCGTTAATTTCGAGTTCTATATCAATAGCAATACTTTTACCCGATTCAACTCCCCACTGGTCGAAAGGATTTACTCCCCAAATAACTCCAGAAGCCACAGTTCGATGTTCATACAATGCAATCAACTGACCGAGAATGAAAGGAGTAAGTTTTGGGGCCAAGATGACCGTCGATGGACGATTCCCTTCTAGTTTTCTGTCAGGTGTTAAATCTTCTTTTTCAGTAGAAGAACCTAAAGCCAGAGCTTCAGTTTGAGCGAGCAGGTTTGCGAAAAGACTATTTTGTTGTCCTTGAAGGGCTTGATCGTAGGAGTTGGAAAACCCTAACATTTCGCAAGGAATCACGTCAGTGCCTTGATGTAGAAATTGGAAAAATGCATGCTGCCCTTCGGTTCCAGTGGCTCCCCAAATAACCGAACCAACTGAATTGCCGAACCCGTGTCTGTCCTTTCGAATATTTTTACCAAGACTTTCCATCATAAGTTGCTGTAAATAAGCAGGTAAGTAAGACATCTGGCTGCTATAAGGAACTACTGCCATGGTTGGGTAATTAAGGAATGACCGATTCCAGATATCTATTAATGAAAGAAGTAAAGTGCCATTTGATTCGAAAGGTTCAGAAAGAGTTTTGTGATCGATTTCTTTCATTCCCGACAGTAAATGAGAAAATTCAGCCGGTCCTATCGAGATCATGAGGACTAGTCCTGCCGCTGAAGACAGGGAGAATCTCCCCCCAACCCAATCAGGTAGATCAAAAATCATAGTTTCTTCGATGCCTAAATTGGTAGCTTTTTCTCTAGATCCAGTAATGCCAACAAGGTGTTTAGACATTCCTTCAATACCGATTGAGTATTCAAGCCATTTCTTTGCATTTTCCATTAATACAAGCGTTTCTTTTGTGTTAAATGATTTTGAAGTTATTACAAAAATTGTTGTTTCAGGATCCAGTCCATCAAGAGTTTGATCTAGTTCGACGGGGTCAATACTTGAACAAAATCTGATGTCTATATCTTTATGAGAAAAATTTGAAAGTGCTTTGTAGGCCATCAATGAGCCTAAGTTTGACCCTCCAATGCCTAAAGCAACAACAGACGTAATAGGTGCTCCTGTTGCTCCTAATAGTTTTCCACTCCGAATACATTGCGAAAAGCCTTCCATTTTCTCAAAAGTCTCACTAATACTTGGAATAACATTTTTGTCTTCAACTAAAATTTTCGAATCTCTAGATGCTCGTAGCGCAGTATGAAGAGCAGGTTTTTGTTCACTCCAGTTCACTGGGCTCCCAGCCATCATGTCTAATAAGAATTGATTAACTTTGCTTGCCTCTGCAAGGTCTGCAAGGAGATCAATTGTGGTCGAATCGATTAGCTGTTTTGAAATATCGATCCAAAGGTCCCCAAATGTTGTGGAAAAATGACTCCCTCTATCCGGATCATTATTAAAAAGTTCGATAAGAGACTTTTCAGAAAGTCTCTTGCGATGCTCTTCGAGACTAGACAAAATTTGATTTTTGTTACGAGAAGGATCCATATAGATATTCTCACTGGTTTATCAGTCCAAAACTATTAAAAAATAAACTTTTAAAAAATAACAATAATTTTTTTAGGTTTTGGCCCTTTGTTCAGGAAGCATTCGAACAATCGAGGCAATAGTGCCATAAGCAGCCTCATCTAAACCTTTGTCTGTTTCTTTCATTAGATTCGCCATAACTTTTAGCGCCCATTCCATTAAAGTTTGTGATCGCATTCCGACTCTTGTTAGCTCTCTAATTAAAATTGGGTTACCGATGATTTTTGCAAATAATCTTGCCACTTTAAAATATAAGCCATATTCCTCATCAAGTAAGTCGGGATAACGCTCGAGAACAGAGTTGTCTTTTTGAGTGTTAGCCTCCGCGAAAAGTGAAGCGGCTAATCTACCTGTTTCATATGCGTAGTCGATGCCTTCACCATTGAAGGGATTGACTGACCCAGCGGCATCACCAACTAACAACCAGTTATGGCCTGCTTTTGGCCCAACTGATCCAGCCATTGGTAAACGCCCACCCGTGGGCGGCTCGATTGGTTCAAGGTGGTTTATCTGCCAGTAGTCAGGGAGCGTTAATGCAAATTCATTAAACAGATGTGTCGTGTTTATTTCTTTGTAATCCCTGAAAGTAGAAAGAAGACCTATGCCAACGTTTATGGTTCCATTTCCGACTGGAAATATCCAACCATAACCAGGCATTGAGTTTCCATTTCTATCTTTGACATCCAGGGCAGATTCAATCCATGGTTCTTTGTCTAAAGGGCTTTCAAAATAACCTCTTATAGCCATCCCCATCGGGTAGCTTTTATCTCTGTTGCTGCCTAAAGACCTGCTAAAGCGAGAGTTTGCTCCATCAGCTACGGCAATAAATTTTGCTTTAAATTTAATTTTTTCACCGCTTGAGTGGTCTAATACTAAAGCGCCTTCAATCCCTATACCGTTTCCTTCTAGAGGGTCGATTGCTTCCATTCCTTCAAAGAAGTCAGCTCCTGCTTTGACAGCATTTTCAACCACCATCGTGTCTAGATCGCATCTTCTCACTACATACCCATGGGACGGAAAGATGGGGTGATCTGGCCACTTCATTTCAATGCTTTTGTCATGAGCTATAGCTCTGAGACCATCGTATTTGTGGTAGACCTTAAGCTCTTGCTCTAAATTCATTTCAGATAATTGATGGACAGCTCTGGGCGTAAGGCCGTCACCACAGGTTTTTTGTCGAGGAAACACTTTTTTCTCGATTATTGCAGTTTTAAGGCCAGCAGTAGCTGCCCAATACGCGGTAGCCGCGCCTGCTGGGCCTCCCCCAATAACTAATAGGTCATACGATTTTTCTGACATTTATCCACGTTTCAGTAAGAGAAAATTAAATTGCGAATTGTAGGCAACTTATGAATGAGTGCTTTCAATAATTTCACTTATTTCAGATGCCGTAACAGTTTCCGCATCAAAATACATATCAAGATCCATTTCACCGGCTTCGATTATGTGGTCTAATTCCGCTGCGTAAATAGTAGCTTCCTCTGAATTTCCAAAAACAGCTCGTTCGTGCAAAACGACACTCATGAGTTCTTCTGCATCTAGAACGTCGGCAAAAGCCGGCATACCTCCAGCCACCACCCGTCCTCTTTCAGGAGAACCATAAGCATTGCCTACTCCGAAACCATCAGAACCTTTAGCAATCCATTCGACCATGTCTGCCATGTAAGGGAAAGTGATCAAAACCTCACCGTCGGCCAATTTGTATCCTGCACCACCACCACCGTTAGCCCCATGGCACGAAGAGCAACGTTGCGCATATATTTCTGCACCGTGTTGGAGCACTCCAGTAGCTTCAACAGCCGGACGTTCGAGCGTTCCCACATAAATAACTGCCCAAATCGGAAGACAAAGTAAAGCTGATGCCGCCCACCAGGGAATCTTGTTTCTATTTTTTGCTGCATTTACATAGGGTGCATCTTCCACAACAATTTTAGCTTCTTCTATTTTTTCAGTTGAGTTTTCAACTGGTGTGTCGATTGCAGCTGCGGGGGTAGCACTTTGTGCGTCTTCTACCTCTGACGAAGCATCAGCCGAAGGTGCTTCGCCCGTCAATCTTTCACGCGCACTTTGGGATCGTTTTAAAAGATGCTCTGGTATTTCGACCAATTTTTTCTCCGGATTTACTGCTAGGTATTTAAGTTTAAAAGTTTTTAACCGATGACGGCAGGATAGCCGTGACGAAGGTCGACATGACGTTGATATTCATTTTATTTTTCTAGTTTTGATTTTAAGTTCAAAGTATTTTTCTATTTTTTTAAGCTATAAAAACTTTGACAGGTTTCGCGGAAAGTGTCTCGGTGAGTGAGCTCGAGAGTCAGCCAACCTGTAAGATGGTTATAGGACTTTGTGCAATTTTTCACAAAGTTTTTGAAATTAGAAAACCCAGTAAAAGACTTGAGAGAGGAAAAGTTCGAATGGTCGCACTCGCCGTGTCGATAATCGTAACGGTGATCCTCGTATGGGGCTTCTACGTATACTTAAAACGTTGTCCAATCGACAAAGAATTTACTTGGGGCGAAGCAATGCTTTTTGCCACCTATGTATTTTTTGTCTTATTTTGGGTCTATGGAGTAGTTCCGCATCAATGGCTTACTTGGGCTGACAGTGAGTTAAATTGGCGCCCTGATCGTTTTATTGTTGGTCCTAAACTTCCGTGGACAGGTGAACAAGGAATAGTCGAATGGGTTCTACCTTTCACGATGACCTATCTAGTAATACGTGATGTGATTGCAGTTTTAATTTATGGAATTGCTTTGGCAGGCAACGTTGTTTGTTGGCGACACTGGCAGAATCGTGGAGTTGAAAAAGAAATAGTAGAAGACACATCTGAGTACGGACGACCACTTATAAAAGAGGGGGTAGGAATATGAGCGTTACTGATGCCAATCCACCTCACCCGACTTTTGTTGATGACTATGTTCTCCATCAGGTTGATAACGAATGGCTTGAAGCAGCTGTTAAACCAAAACAATTTATCCATATCGATCAATCCGAGTGCATCATGTGTGAAGGTTGTGTCGATATTTGCCCTTGGAAGTGCATTCACATGGTCAGTACTGATGCAATAGCTGATTCGGTAGGGACCGAAATCCCTGGAAGGGATCCAAGTGACAAAGTAATTTTTACAATTGATGACGATGTGTGCACACGTTGCGCACTTTGTGTAGACAGATGTCCAACAGGTGTGATTATTTTGGGAAAATTGACAGATGCTCCTCCAGAAGGTGATGGAAATCAGAGGACGACAAGCCATGGTTATGGTTATGGAATGCGTTTGGCATGATTAAAAGTAAAACTAAGAAATTATTAGAAGGAGCGAATAATGGCTGAGACAAACGGTGATAAAGCCACCGGTCAGGCATTAAAAGAGAGACTAGGGCAGACAGGGGGAAAGGTCCAAGACTCGCAAACATGGGCCGCTATTTTTAGACCCGGCTCTATTTTCAGGAAGGGTTATACAGACAGCCCAAGAAATCGTTCATATGTAATTATGAACAGTGTTCTTTATCATCTTCATCCAGTAAAGGTAAAACGTCACGCAGTAAAGGTCAGTTACACACTTTGTCTAGGTGGATTAAGTTTTTTCTTGTTTATTTTCCTGACAGTTACAGGAATTTTCCTGATGTTTTTCTACCGTCCTACTGCCGCCCAAGCCTGGGATGACATCCAGACTCTGCAAACAGCGGTTGGTTTCGGACTCTTAGTTAGAAACATGCATCGTTGGGGCGCCCACTTAATGGTTTTGACAGTTTTCTTGCATATGGCTCGTGTTTTCTATCATGGTGCATACAAACCACCAAGGGAATTCAACTGGGTTATTGGTGTTATTTTGTTGACACTTACATTGCTGTTGTCTTTCACAGGGTATTTGTTGCCTTGGGACCAATTAGCTCTTTGGGCAGTGACAGTTGGAACTAACATGATGGGCTATACACCTGTTTTTGGGGAGCAGGTAAGATTTGTTCTTCTAGGTGGTGTGGAGATTGGTACTGACACTCTCTTACGTTGGTATACGCTTCATGTGTTGATGTTGCCCTTTGTCTTAGTGATATTTCTTGCTATTCATTTTTGGCGTGTCCGAAAAGATGGCGGAATTTCAGGACCCCTTTAGGTCGAGGATAAGAAATGGTTGAGATCCCAGAGCATTTAAGAAAACGAGCTGAAGAAGCCCGAGCAAAAGCGGAAGCAGCAAAAGGTGGCTCCGCTGCCGAAGCATCTAAAGAAACGGAAGTTGTTGCCGATACGCCAGCAGACTCTTCAAGTTCGGCTAAATCAGGTGATGAAAAAATTCCAGCTCATCTGCTTGATCGAGGTGTGCCAGCTTCTAAGCAACCTCCAACTAGTGATCCATCAATTTCCCCGCCAGAATCTCCCGGCCAAACTGGCCCGCAGCCTGGAGAAGGTCCCGATGGACATAATCAGAGACTTCTAACAGTTGTTAAAGCAGGTTCAATCCAAGATGTAAAAACTACTCCTACTGACAAGGTTCACGTCTGGCCGCACCTTTTAATCGCAGAGTTTTTATCAGCTTTAGCTATTACTCTTTTCACGACTCTGTTTTCTATTGTTGTAAACGCGCCACTTCTAGAATTAGCCGATTTTAATAGAACACCAAATCCATCTAAGGCACCTTGGTATTTTCTAGGACTCCAAGAGCTGTTGACCATGTTTCACCCAATGGTGGCTGGGGTAACGATTCCGGGAATCGGTATTTTCTTATTAATAATGGCACCATTCATTGATAAGAATCCTTCTAACAAGCCAGAACACCGTAAATTTGCGATTTCATTGATGACAGTCCATCTAATGTTTTGGGCTGTATTGGTGATGATTGGTTCGTTTTTCCGTGGCCCCGGCTTTAACTTTGTCTTCCCTTGGGAAGGCGGATTGTTCTTTGAGTTGTGATGCAAATGTTACTTATTAGATCATTTTTTAAAGAAAGTTACGGTACTTGATATGGCTACAATCATTGCTGCCATCATTCTCGTTGTTTTAGCTGCATTAGTGCTTTTGGGTGCTTCCCGCAGAAGAGATCATCGTGCTGTCGGTTTGTCTAGAGAAGCGCGTCTTCGAGATAAGAAAAATCCATCTTTGGGTGTAGAAGATGTGGGTTTAACAGGACGTGAATTTGAATTGGCAGCTTTGGAAGCCCAGAGTGATGAAGAAGTAGAAATCGTAGAGACAGTGCCTCCAGAACCATTTGTTACTCCCGATCCCATGGCTTTAGGTGTTTCACGTAGACAGTTTTTTAATCGTGGAATAGTAGGGATGATGGGTCTTTCAGTAGCAGGTTTTGGAGGAGCTTCTTTAGCTTTTCTATGGCCTCAAGGAGTAAGTGGTTTTGGTTCCAAAATTAAAGTTGGGAATATCCCTGAAATACTCGCAGAAATTAAAGCTAACAATGGTTTCTTATATAAACCTGAAGGACGAATGTGGTTAACCGCTTATCCGAATGGTGCAGTTGAGAAAGCAAGAAACACTTACTCTTCGAGTGAAATATCCGGAATGGCCGCTGGAGTTGATCAAGGTTTTGAAGCAGGTGTAGTCGCTCTTTATCAAAAATGCCCTCATTTGGGTTGCAGGGTCCCAAATTGTGTTTCATCACAATGGTTTGAGTGCCCATGTCATGGCTCACAGTACAACCAGGTAGGTGAAAAACGTGGTGGACCTGCTCCTCGCGGGATGGACCGCTTTGCCGTAACAGTAAACGATGGTGTTCTCACGGTTAATACAGGTGCAATTATTCAAGGACCACCAATTGGTGTAAATACCACAGGTCAAGAAGCTGAAGGCCCGAACTGTATCGGGCAGAGCGATCATTAATGGAGAGATGAGAAGTTTGTGAATCCAATAATTATTATCGCTAACACACAAAGAACCATTGGTTTAATTCTTGCTCTTGTCATAGCAATCGGAATGGTTGTTTATCTACTTTTTAATTTTCGAATAGGTAAAAAAGAGGTTGGATCTGAAATTGATTTAGCTGCTAACCGCGTTCCTTACGCTGACGATGATGAACTGGAAACCCGAATTTTAGATAAGGCACTTGGATGGTCTTTTGTTTTAATTGCAGCAACTGCTTTGGTTCTGCCGCTTTATTGGCTTATGGAACCAGCACGTCAAGAAAATGCCGCAAGGGGATGGGTCGGGCGTTTTGAAAGTCGAGGTGCTAATAGTTACGAGGAAGCCTGCTCAGGGTGTCACGGGCCAAATGGTGTCGGCGGTGTCGCCTCATTTACCTTGTCTGATGCCGATGGTCAGTTTGTTGCTCAAGTTCAATGGAAAGCACCAGCATTAACGAGTGTATTATCCAGATTCGATGAATCTGAAGTTACTCACATTTTAAATTACGGCAGACCCGGATCGCCCATGCCAGCTTGGGGCTTACCGGGCGGAGGGCCAATGACCGAGCAGCAGATACATCAGTTAGTTGTTTATTTGAGATCGATACAACTTGACCCAGAAGAAACGAAGAAACAGGTTGAAAGTGGAATTAGAGCTGGCGCTAGACAAATCATTGTAGACAGCAATCCAAATCTTTTAGAAACTGAAGAAATCGAAACTGCCATAGATGAATGGTTGGCAGATGCCTCGTCACCTTTAAGCGAAAACTATTTAACTTATGGAGAATTGATTTTTAATAATCAAGCAGGTCAAGGTGCACATGGATGTGCTCGCTGTCATACGCCAGGGTTTTCGTATGGAGCTACTAGTTCCGGGAATGTAGATGGGTTGATTGAAGAATGGCCAAAGCTTGTTGAGTCTGGAATTTTAAATGGTTACAGACCGGGAGCAGGTCATGTCGGACCCAGTTTGAGTGGAGTGGAAACCCATTTTTCTACAGCTGAACGACAGTCTAATTTCATTCATACAGGATCCGAACTCGGCGTTGGTTATGGAAACGCAAGGATGGGTTCAGGCGGGATGCCTGGTTTTGGTGGAAGAACTGATGACTTAAATGTGGTTGGAACAGTTACGCGAAGCAGAGTGCTGACTCCTGAACAAATTGATGCAGTTGTTGCTTATGAAAGGAGCATGTAGTGGTTGATCTCCTTACAACATTAGGCGGCATTTCTTGGGATCTTGAAGTACGAGGGATACTCGTTGTAGCTGTGGGTACAGTCGTGCTAATTGGTTCTGTTTGGTTGATAATGGCAACTAATTCGGGAGCACGACTCAGCACTTTATTAACCCTTGCAGGGTTAATGGGGTTTATGGTGATCCTTGGAATCAGTTGGTGGCTTTACGGTTCGGGATGGAAGGGAGCAGATCCGAGTTGGCGAACAATTGACATTAATGTAGGTGACTTAGGTTCAAGCGCTTTGATGGAAGCGCGTGATTTGCCTGATCAAGAAGACCTTTTATCGGCTTATGAAATGGTTGTGCGGTCTGGAGATGAGATCGCAAACTTGGAATTTAATAAACTGCCAACAGAGTCTGATTACCCAGAATTGAGTTTAGAAGATTTAGCCGCATTGCAGGCCGATAAACAATTAAGAAATGAAACAATAACTCATTCAGAATTAGCCGCAGTATCACCTAATTTGGTTAAAAATTACGGGCTCGATGATTTGAATGGGTGGCGTCTTTTATCAACAGCAGAATCAGGCGACGCACAAGCACAAGCAATTGCTGATGTTTTGGTTCAGACTGAGCTTGGGTTTGTAAGCACTTCTGATTTCAAAATCCTTGATGCCTTCACTTATGGAGGTAAGCCGGAACTTAATGATAATCCAAATAGGTGGGACCGAATAAGTCTTTGGGTAACCAATACGGCGCGAATAACACACCCAACCAGATACGCGGTCGTGCAGTTGCAAAGAGTTGTAGAGCAGCCTTCGATTCCTGGCATGGCACCTCCGCGACCAGTTATTGACCAAGAGGAACCTGTTGTGTCAACAATAATGGTTCGTGATCTTGGAACAAGGCGACTACGACCAGCGTTAGTTACTATTGGATCACTGATAATTTTTTTAGCCCTCTGTTACTGGCTTCACGTAAGAGACAAAGAACTAATGGCTAAAAGACAAGAATTCGCGTCAACAACCGAGTAAAACGATGAAGATAACCCAGCCTGTCTTCTCAAATTATCGGAGGTGTTAATTTGACTAGTCAATACCTCCCAGTCATAGCTTTACTTGTTCTCGCAGTCTTATTTGCTGCTATTAGTTTTGTAGTTTCTCGATTATTGGCTCCACGTAGTCCAAATGATCGAAAACAAGCTCCTTATGAATGTGGAATTATTCCTGCAGAAGAAGATCCAAATGAGCGATTCCCAGTTCGTTTCTATTTAGTGGCAATGATTTTTATAGTTTTTGATATAGAAATCATTTTTTTCTATCCTTGGGCGTTGTCTCACAGATCTTTGGGGCTTTTTGGTTTAGTCGCAGTTGTCATTTTTGCCTTAGCAGTATTTGAATCGTTTATTTACTTGATAGGAAAAGGGGCACTTGAATGGGGCCCAAATAAACAAATAAAACCAAAAGATTCTGTTGTTTCCTTGACAAGAAATACCTCTAATACAATTCGTCGTGTTGGGGTTCGTAAAGTAGGTCAAGAAGGTCGTGACTTGACTAATCAAAGTTTTGAAAATCAAGAGGTGAGTAGCTAATGGCACGAGTACCTCTGATTGGGGACCTTGCGAAAGTCAATGGAGAAGGCCTAGAAGGATTAGAGCACAACTTCATTACTGCGAGAATCGAAAACCTTGTTAAGTGGTCGCGCGCGCGTAGTTGTTGGCCGGCGACTTTTGGTTTGGCATGTTGTGCGATTGAAATGATGGCCACCGGAGCTGCACACTATGACTTAGCTAGATACGGAATGGAAGTTTTTCGCGCTTCTCCTAGACAAGCAGATCTAATGATTGTGGCAGGACGTGTTTCCCAAAAAATGGCCCCGATACTTCGCCAAATTTATGATCAAATGATGGAACCCAAATGGGTTATATCTATGGGGGTATGCGCTTCATCCGGAGGGATGTTTAATAATTATGCAATTGTTCAAGGGGTTGACCAAGTAGTTCCAGTCGACGTCTATGCACCCGGGTGTCCACCTGGTCCAGAGACTCTTATGCACGCGATTTTGACTTTGCACGAAAAAATACAGTCTGGTGAATTAACACGCAGACGTGAAGAAAATTCCGGTGGGGCGGCGATACAACTTTCTGAGCCCCCATTTGAAATTAGTCAGCCTGTTGAATTGGAGTCTCGGTGAATGTTCCAACTGTCGAGATATTCGGTCAACGGGTTTTACACCCATCAGTTGAAGAGCTCATCGATTTAGTCACAGCGCTAAAGCAAGAAGGCTTCAATATGGTCATTGATTTGACCGCTGTAGATTATGTCTCTTTTCCAACTCGCACAGACCTACCGGAAAGTGTGAACCCGGAACGTTTTGAAGTTGTGATATTAATGATCAATCATCAAACTCGGGAACGTTTGCGTCTCAGAGTCCAAGTCGAAGAAAAAAATCCTGTAGTCCCTTCTTTATTCGATCTGTATCCGGGAACAGAGGCAATGGAACGCGAAGTTTTTGACATGTTTGGTATTAACTTTTCTGATCATCCTGATCTAACCAGAATTCTTATGCCAGAAGATTGGGTAGGTCACCCTTTAAGAAAAGATTTTTCTGTTGGACAAATACCTGTTCAGTTCAAAGCTAGCAAGGTAAAGCGATGACATCTGAAGTTGTGGCGACCAATAGCCAGTCTTTATCTGGTACAAGTAACGATGGCAGGGTTCGCCTTCGAGAAGGTAGCGCAGTATTGAGAATAAGTGAGTCAGACGCTACTTCTAAAGCTGGAAATGAAATTACTGAGACTTCAGATCCATCAGAAGAAACGCGAATGATTCTTAATATGGGACCTTCTCATCCTTCAACTCACGGAGTCCTCAGACTTATTTTGGAGTTAGAAGGTGAAACTGTTGAACGTTCAAAACCTGTAATTGGCTACTTGCATACTGGAATGGAAAAAACTGCTGAGACGCTTTCATATGCACAAGGTTCGACAAATGTGACAAGAATGGATTATGCCTCGCCACTTTTTACAGAACTTGCGTTTTCTCTTGCTGTAGAAAAACTTTTAGATATTGAAGTGCCTCCTAGAGCAACATGGATAAGAATGCTCATGTGCGAGCTGAACAGAATTAGTTCGCATTTACTGTTTCAAGCAACAAACGGTATGGATCTTGGTGCGGTCTCGATGATGATTTATGGATGGCGCGAACGGGAAGAAGTGCTCAGATTTTTCGAAAAAGTAACTGGCTTAAGAATGAATCATAACTACATCCGCCCAGGCGGAGTTGCAGTGGATTTACATGATGGCTGGCAAGCTGATTTGAGAAATCTTCTAGAAATAATTCCACCACGGCTTGATGAATATGATGATTTACTAACAGGTCAACCATTATTTCAGAAAAGACTTCAAGGCGTAGGTTCATTAAATACCTCTGAAGCACTTGCCCTATCAGCTACAGGTCCGATACTTAGATCAACTGGTTACGATTGGGATTTAAGAAAAGATGAACCATATCTGGCTTATGACCAAGTTGATTTTGATGTAATTGTAGGAACACACGGTGACTCTTTCGATCGTTTTGCTATTCGATTAAATGAAGTTCGCGAGTCCTTACGAATAGTCGAACAGATATTGGATCTAATACCGTCAGGTGATTATCGAATTCAAGACAAAAAGATCACACCACCTCCACGTGCTCGTATTGATGAGTCAATGGAAGCGTTAATTCATCATTTCAAAATATTTACTGAAGGTTTTCATGTCCCTCCCGGCGAAGTTTACACAGCGGTTGAATCACCAAGAGGAGAGTTGGGCTGTTATCTAGTTTCTGATGGAACTTCTAATCCCTACCGGATGCACATCAGAGGACCAAGTTTTGTAAATTTACAAACCCTGCCCCACTTAATGAGAGGCGGCCTGATTGCAGATGCAGTAGCTGTTATTTCTTCTATTGACCCGATTATGGGAGAAGTTGATCGATAATGGCTTTTTTCACCGAAGAGAATGAAGAAATCGCGAAAGAAATTGTTAGTCGCTATCCAATGGCCAGATCTGCGCTCATACCTTTACTTCATTTAGCCCAAGAACAAGAGGGCTGGATTACAAAACCCGCAATGGAGCAGATTGCAGAACTTACTGATACAACATCAGTAGAAGTGTTAGGCACGGGGACTTTTTATGAAATGTTTAAGTTTCATCCAGTTGGAAAGTATTTAATAAAAGTTTGCACAAATATTTCTTGCCAATTATTGGGAGCAGATGAACTGTTTGAACATGTGAAAGCAGCCTTGGATATAGAAGAAGGCAGCACGACAGAAGATGGCCTTTTTACTTTCGAAGAAGCCGAATGCGTTGCCGCCTGCACGGAAGCTCCTTGTTTCACTGTGAATTATCGTTATTTCCATCGAGCGACGCCGGAACTTTTTGACGAGGTAATCGTAGATCTAAAAGCAGGTGAAAGTCCCTTGTCTAAAGGTTGCGCTGATGATCAAGGAGATATGCCTGAACATGGAACTTTAAGCCGGGTCCGTCAACAAATACCTAAGAAACTTTCTGCTGGGATTAAACATCCAGAGGAAATAAAAGGCCCTCCAAGCTGGATCGAAGAGGTTGTTTGATGGTTGAGTCATCTTTACAGACCGGTTATGTAAAACATGCACCTGGTTTCGTCGAAAATGAGGGCCCAAAGCTTATTACAAGCCGTTTTAAACATACAGATTCTTTTACACTTGATAAGTATTTGTCAACAGGTGGTTATGAAGGTTTAAAGTCATCACTTAATCGATCCCCTGATCAAGTTCATGATGAGGTTAGAGAAGCCAGTCTTCTTGGACGCGGAGGTGCTGGTTTCCCCGCAGGAATTAAGTGGGGATTCCCTCCCGAAGGGGTTTGGCCACGATATTTAGTGGTTAACGGAGATGAAAGTGAAATAGGGACATACAAAGACCGGCTTTTAATGGAAAGAGATCCGCACCAGCTAATAGAAGGAGTTTTGATTGCCTGCTATGCACTTGGCTTATCTCAGGCTTTTTTATATGTTCGGGGTGAAATGGCTTTGGCGCAAGAACGGATAGCTCTTGCACTAGATGAAGCGTATGAAGCCGGTTACATCGGAAAAAATATTTTAGATACTAATTTTTCTGTTGATGTAGTAATGCATTGGGGTGCAGGAGCATACATAGTTGGAGAAGAAACAGCGTTAATAGAAAGTCTTGAAGGAAAACGTGGAATGCCACGTTTAAAACCCCCTTATTTTCCAGCTGCAATTGGCTTATACGGTAAGCCGACGATTGTAAATAATGTTGAAACACTTTCTAATCTTCCCTGGATTCTGAATAATGGAGCCTCTGCTTATAAAGAATTTGGTTCAGAGTCATCACCTGGAACACGAATGTTTGCAATATCTGGTCATGTAAAACGACCGGGTGTCTATGAGGTTGAACATGGAGTTACCACCTTTAGAGAACTTTTTTATGGTGATAATTTTTGCAGAGGCATAAGAGATGACAACGAGTTAAAAATGTTTATACCTGGCGGAGGGTCAGCCCCATGGTTTTTTCAAGAACAACTAGATGTGCCACTAGAGGCTAGTGCGGTAGGAGCTGCAGGTTCAATGCTTGGTTCCGGGGCAATGGTTGTGATGGACGAAACAACTGATGCAGTTAAGGCTTGTTTAAGCGTTGTTAGATTTTTTGCCCGTGAATCTTGTGGAAAATGTTCTCCTTGCCGAGAAGGAACCACATGGGAGGAGAAAATTCTTCAAAGAATTTTAGATGGTGATGGAAGACCGTCAGATATAGATTTGCTTTTAGACATAGGTGACAACATAAGCCCAGGGCCTTATCCGGCTGCTGCATTTTCCGACGAAGGTCTTGAAGCGGTCCCGTTCCCTCCAAGTCAGACAACTATTTGTCCGTTAGGACCTTCATCTGTAGCTCCGATTGTTTCCGCCATACGAAGATTCCGAGATGAATTCGATTCTCTTATTACAAGACGTGATCCGATTCCTTTGTCATTAGATGTTGAAGAGGTGGTCACATGACAGACATAACATCTGCTGAAACCGCCGTTTCAATAACAGTTGATGGGCAAAAAGTAATAGCAAAACCTGGTGAATTGCTGATAGACGCTTGTGAGAGAAATGGAACTTATATTCCGAGATTCTGTCATCATTCTCGTATGCAACCTGTTGGTATGTGCCGGATGTGTTTGGTGGAAATAGACACAGGTCGAGGACCGGCTCTTCAACCTTCCTGCATGATTGAGTGCAGTAATGAGATGGTCGTAGATACTCAATCTGAAAAAACTATAAAAGCACAAGAAGGCGTACTTGAATTCCTATTAATAAATCATCCGCTTGATTGCCCTATTTGTGATAAAGGTGGTGAATGTCCCCTGCAAGATCAGACAATGGCCTTCGGTGCGGGAGAAAGTCGCTTTATTGAGGAAAAACGTACGTACAGAAAACCTATTCCAGTTAACGAGAATGTTTTTTTGGATCGCGAACGATGTGTTCTTTGTGATAGGTGTACACGTTTTGCAGATCAAGTCGCAGGAGATTCTTTAATACATTTCATTGATCGAGGTAACAAGACTCAAGTTAATACATATCCAGATCAACCTTTTAGCTCTTATTTCAGCGGGAATACGGTGCAAATATGTCCAGTGGGTGCGTTAACAGCAGCTCCTTTCAGATTTAAAGCAAGGCCATGGGATTTAACTGAAGTTGAATCGACTAGTACTTTTGACAGTGCCGGAAACAGAATTTCCGTTCAAGAATCGAGAGACAGAGTGTTGCGTTTTACCGGTGTTGATTCCGATTCTGTTAACTGGGGTTGGTTAACTGATAAAGAAAGATTTATTTTCGAAGCATACTCAAATGAAAACAGACTTTCTGAACCACTGACGGCTAATGAGGTTGTAGACGGTAATCAAAAGCACACTGCAGCAATTTCATGGGCTGAAGCTTATGAAAAATTTGCAAAAGCCATAAATGAAACTACGCCAGAACGAATAGCTGTTATTGGTGGATCCCGTCTAACAAATGAAGCCCAGTATATTTGGAGCAAAATTACAAAAGGAATAATTGGTACCGATAACGTTGACGCTCAACTAGATGATGGATTTTCACCGGAAGTGCTTCTTAGTTTAAATCCATCGACAATAGATAAAACTTGCAAACCTGGTGGAGTGATAATTCTTCTCGGTGCTGACCCGAAAGAGGAACTAGGGACTCTTTATTTAAGGTTAAGACACGCAATACTTCAAGACCAATGCAAACTTATTGAACTAACTCCAACAAAAACAGGTCTTTCAGAATTAGCTACTCACTCGATAAGAGTGCCACCCGGAAAAACTCTTGAGGCAGTAAACGCATTATCTGGTGAGCCTTCTGAACTTGAAGACGACATTCTTAAAGAGTTGACAAGAGTTGACAAAATAATTAAGAACAACGATTCGGTTTCAGTTCTATTAGGACGCACCTCATTAGCAGAGACTTCTTCAATTGTTGAAGAAGGAGCTATCAAACTTCAAGAATATCTACCAAAAGCTTCTTTCTTGCCATTGTTGAGGAGGGGCAATATCAACGGTGCAATAGACATGGGGCTTTCTCCTGGCCTACTACCAGGAAGATGCTATCTAGAAGAAGGTTCAGACGCATTACAAAACTGTTGGCCAATACGCCCCGACCATAAAGGTCTTAAAACTAAAGAAATGCTTGAAGCCGCTACTAATGGACAAATAGATGTTCTGCTTCTTTTGGCTGCTGACCCGATTATGGACTTTCCTGATTCTCAACTTGTCCAAGAAGCTTTAGACAGAATTGAGACAGTAATAGCAGTTGACATTTTTGCAACAGACAGTGTCGTTCATGCTGATATTGTTTTGCCAGCTGCTACTGCTACAGAAATAGACGGTTCATTTACTAATCTTGAAGGTCGAATAAGCCCGATCAGAAAAAGTGTTACTCCTCCTGGAACAGCTCGACCAGATTGGATGATTGCTTTAGACCTGGTTCAATACCTTGCTCCCAACTCTGGTCCATCTACATTTAAAGAATTGTGTGAAGAGATTTCTTTAGTTTCAGGGGTGCATAAAGATTTTGACCTTTCAAAAGTAGAAAAAATAGATCAAGAAGGGGTTGTTTTGAATAGAGGCTTAAACAAAGCACACACCTCCCCAGTAAAAATTCCAAAACAAAAACCCAACTCGTTTCGACTAGTCGTGACAAGAAGCATGTACGACAAGGGAGTTCTTTCAGCTCACAGTACAGCTCTTAAAGGGCTCGCACCCGGAAGCCGGATAAAAGCTAGTCCAGAAGATATGGAAAAACTTGGAATAACGCCTGATTCAACAGTTCGTTTAATCGGTTCGAAAGGTGAAATTCGAACCAGACTTATTCCTGACCCAGAAGTGACTCGCGGAACCATTCACGCTCTTTGGAATCAGGAAGGTCCAGATATTCGAAAATTGATTGATTCATCATTGCCTGTAAATGATTTGAAGATTGAGAAAACATGATGATAATTGCTTCTGATCCACTACTCAGTTCAGATATTGGTTTCTCGGTAGTGGCTGTCATGTTATTAAAAGTTGTCATTGCTTTCGCTTTGTTAATGATTTCGGTGATGCTTGTGATTTGGTTTGAAAGAAAAATCGTTGCAGACATGCATAACCGTGTGGGACCTTCTTTAGCAGGGCCTTGGGGGATACTTCAGACTTTGGCAGATGGAATAAAACTTTTTTTCAAAGAAGATTTATTACCTGACCGCGCAGATCGTGTTGTTTTCCGTTTAGCCCCTTATCTTTCACTGGTACCTGCCTTTTTATCTTTTGCGATTGTCCCAATCGGTGGTGACTTTACAAACGGTGGGGATGGGACAGTCTCCATTTTCGGACACAAAACACTCCTACAAGTAGCCGACCCACCTGTAGGTATCCTTCTTTTTTTAGCTCTTTCTTCCATTGCTGTTTACGGCGTGATGCTTGCTGGTTGGTCGTCGGGGTCAAAGTATCCTTTATTAGGTTCAGTAAGAGCTTCAGCTCAAATGATTAGCTACGAAGCGGCTTTAGGTCTCTCCATGGCAACAGTTTTTTTATCTTCTGGGACTCTCTCAACAAGTGGCATAGTTTCAGGTCAAGCAACTTGGAATTGGAATTTGGTGTCAACAGGTGTGATTCCTTTTGTGATTTTTGTTATCGCAGGAACTGCGGAACTTAATAGGCCGCCTTTCGATTTAGTTGAAGCAGAACAAGAGCTTGTCGGCGGCTTTCACACAGAGTACAGCTCTATACGCTTTGCTCTATTCTTTCTAGCAGAGTTCATGAACATGATTACTATGTCTGCAATTGCGGTAACTCTTTTCCTCGGCGGTCCAAACGGTCCAATTTTGATAAAACAAGTCGCGTGGGTATGGCCGATTCTTTGGTTCTTCTTAAAAGTGATGGCATTCTTATTTACTTTTGTCTGGCTTCGCGCCACCCTTCCAAGATTGCGTTATGACCAACTCATGGATCTAGGTTGGAAACTGCTTATCCCAGCTTCCTTGGGGTGGTTTCTTTTGATAGCGGCATTAAACATAGGCGAAGATAGAGGTTGGTCAACTTTTCTCATAGTTCCGATAGGTTTAATCGCCTTATCGTTGGCTGCTCTTTTATTAAATGGAGCTATCAAAAAAGCTAAAGACTCCAGTCTCCACGCCGCTGATCTTTCCGAGATATCTAAAGGTGTAGATTAATGAGTTATCTAAAAGGCTTCTTAGTAACATTTCGCCAAATATTTCAAAAACGCGTTACAACTCCTTACCCATCAGAGAAGCGAGCGAAACCAGAAAGGCTTCATGGACGACATGTACTCGGCCGGTATGAAGATGGCATGGAAAAGTGCATAGGTTGTGAACTATGTGCTGGTGTCTGTCCCGCAAATTGCATCTACGTAAGAGGGGCGGATAACCCGATCGATAATCCTGTTTCTCCAGGAGAGCGTTACGGTTTCGTTTATGAGATCAACTATTTACGTTGCATTCACTGCGATCTTTGTGTTGAAGCTTGCCCAACAGGAGCTATTACAGAAAGCAAAATGTTTGAGTTCTCATTTACAAATCGAAATGATGCTATTTACACAAGAGAAGAACTTTTAGTCGATTCAGAATCTGGAAAACCTAAACAGTTGCCATGGGAAGATTGGCGTGAAGGCGAAGACCTAAATACTTCTGGATGGTTACGGGCAACTTCTCCAAATGGAGATGCTTCTTATGAAGGTCAAATCGCTTGGTCGGGTGATCTGGGTTATGGAATTCGTAAAGCTGAGATAGGTCAAAGTGGTACTGAAACTCCAGAAGAGGAACAGTAATGGAAACGGTTGTCTTTTTAATAAGTGCAGCTGTTATTTTAAGTGGCGCATTGGGAGTAATCTTTTCTAAGAACCCTGTTCATTCAGCTTTATTTATGGTTCAAACGTTATTTGGGGTAGCTGTCTTGTTTGTCCTTTTAGAAGCGACGTTTCTTGCAGCAATACAAGTAATTGTTTATGCCGGAGCAATAGTAATACTTTTTGTTTTTGTAATTACTTTGCTAGGAGTTGATAGGGCAGAAGATCTAAAAGTCGAACCAATTTCTGGTCAAAGACCGTTAGCTGTTGTTTTGGGAGCTTCAATTTTTGGAATTATTTTGACAGTTTTGATAGTTGCTGTTGGAGGTCCGACAGGGGAACAAGTAGCGAATACTCCCATTGGGGATGCAACCGATAATACAAAAATTTTAGGGGAAGCATTATTTTCTACACACGTCTTTTCTGTGGAGCTAACTGCTCTCTTGTTAACAGTTGCCGTCGTGGGAGCAGTTGTTCTTTCGACCCGTCCGACAAAACCGCTTATATCAACTTTAGATAAGCAGCAAAATGACAATTTAGAAGATGAGTTAGAAGAAAAAGGTGAAGAATGAGCATCACGACCACCTGGTATTTGCTTCTAGCGGCAATTCTTTTTTCAATTGGCACTACAGGTCTTTTAGTAAGACGTAATCCTTTAATCATGTTTATGTGCATTGAATTAATGTTAAATGCAGTCAATATTACATTTGTAAGTATTGGTTCTCATCTAAATGACTTGGGGGGTCAACTAGCCGTATTTTTCGTTTTAGTCGTTGCGGCAGCGGAAGTAGTTATAGGTTTGGCACTAGTAGTTGCGATTATGCGAAGACGTTCTAGGACTAATGCTGACGATCTAAAGATTTTAGGCGGATAAAAATGTTGGATCTGGTTTGGCTTATTCCTGCTTTCCCTCTCGTGGGTTTTTTGACTCTTATTTGTTTAGGGAAATCAGTAAGAGAACCGATTGCAGGATGGTTAGCGACGACCGCTATGGCAGGTTCTTTTTTATCGGTCTTGCTTGTTTTCATTGGAATGCTTTTAGAAAAAAATGAAAATAGACAATCAGTTTTTACTCTTTTTGATTGGATACCAGTCGGAGATTTTAAAGTTGATATAGGTTTTCTAGCTGACCCCTTATCAATTACTATGTGCTTATTTATTACCGGGGTCGGTACTTTAATTCATCTTTATTCAATTGGGTACATGCATGGTGATTCGGATTTCAATCGTTTTTTCACATATTTGAATTTGTTTGCGTTCTCAATGCTGATACTTGTATTAGGCGACAATCTTCTGCTTACTTTTCTTGGTTGGGAAGGTGTTGGAGCTTGTTCCTATCTCTTAATTTCTTTTTGGTTCAGGGATCCAGCAAATGCAACTGCCGGAAAGAAAGCATTTATAACGAATCGGGTTGGCGACTGGGGTTTTATGGTTGCAATGTTTCTGATTTTTTTCAATTTCGGTTCCCTTCAATATCTAGAAATATTTGAAATTTTAGAATCTAATCAAATAGCTAAAACCACTACTACATTTATAGTTTTGATGCTTTTTGTTGGAGCTATGGGGAAATCGGCACAATTTCCCCTGTACTTATGGTTGCCGGATGCAATGGCTGGTCCAACTCCGGTTTCAGCATTAATCCACGCTGCGACCATGGTTACTTCAGGTGTTTACCTTTTAATTAGAGTTAATCCAATCATGGCAGAAGCTTCTACATGGTCAACTGGGTTGATTGCATGGATTGGAGTCGGAACAGCTTTATTTGCGGCCTCAATAGCTGTTGCACAAACAGATATAAAAAAAGTGCTTGCATATTCGACTGTAAGCCAATTGGGCTACATGGTTTTAGCAGTTGGATGTGGCGCTTATACAGCAGCCATTTTCCATATGATTACACATGCTTTTTTCAAGGCCCTACTTTTTCTTGGCGCAGGATCAGTAATCCATGGAATGGGTGGTGAGCAAGACCTTCGTCGCTATGGAGGTCTCCGTTCTTTAATGCCAATTACCGCGGGAACTTTTATTATTGGTTGGTTAGCAATTGCCGGTGTTCCACCGTTCTCAGGTTTTTGGTCAAAAGATGAAATTCTTGCTTTTGCGTGGGATAAGAGTCCACTACTTTGGTTTGTGGGGATAGTGACTGCACTTTTGACAGCTTTTTATATGACTCGTCAAGTTATTCTTACATTTTTCGGTGAGCCCCGATATTTAGCTGATGCTGATGCTGATGCTGATGCTGATGCTGATGCTGTCGGAGATATTAAACCGCATGAGTCGCCATGGACAATGACTTTCCCACTTGTAGCTTTGGCGGTTCTTTCAGTGGTCGGCGGTTTAATTCAATTACCATTTTCATCTTCAACTAAACGGTTAGAGCATTGGTTAGAGCCATCAACATTTCATAATGAGACACATTTACACCTTTCAGGCTCAACTTTATGGGTATTGGCACTACTAGCTTTAGTGACCGTAGTATTAGGAGTTGGTATAGGACTGTCTACGTATCTTAAAGAAAAAATCGATAGACAAATTTTTGAAAAACCAATCTTGAGCAATGCTTGGAATTTTGATTCCGCAGTTTCAAAATTCATGGGCGGGCCCGGATCTAAAGTATTTACCGCCGTAGCAAAATTTGACAAAGAAGTAATAGATGGTGCTGTTGATGGCACAGGTCAAATTGTCAAAAAGACTGCCTCGATACTCCGACGTTCGCAGAATGGTTTAGTTAGAACCTATGCATTGGGTGTAGGAATTGGAGCTGTTGGCTTATTAATTTGGTTCTTGACGAGGGCAACACTATGAGTGTCGTAATCGCAGCCTCCTCTACAGCAACTTTTCCAGTTCTTCCGTCTTTGCTAATTGTGCCGGCTTTTGGTGCTTTAGTTGTAGCTTTTTTGCCCCGCGCTAGAAAAGATTTAACAAAATTAGTTGCACTAATCTTTTCTACAATTACATGCGCTTTATCGCTTTGGTTACTTAGTGATTTCGAATATGAAAAGCATTCAGATACGTTCCAATTCCTTTCTCGACAATCTTGGATTAGTGATTTTGGAATTTCTTGGTCATTTGGAGCAGATGGAATTTCATTATTTTTGATAGTTTTGACCGGCCTTTTATTCCCAATTGCTTTCCTTGCAGTAGACCCTGAACATAATAATCGTTCCTACTTTGCATGGATGCTTCTATTAGAAGCTGGAGTAATGGGAGTTTTCTGTTCGTTAGACCTAATCGTGTTTTTCCTGTGCTTTGAAGTTGTTCTTGTCCCGATGTATTTCTTGATTAGCCGTTGGGGTCACGGTAATCGCTCTTACGCAGCAACAAAATTTTTCTTGTTCACTATGGCTGGCTCTGCGCTAATGCTAGTTGGAATAATTTCGGTCGCATTTTTACATGCGGACAGCACTGGAGGCTCAATTACATTTGATCTAGTTGAAATTGCTGAATCGCAAAGTATCACCCGAGGAACAGCACGCTGGATATTCTTAACTTTCGCTCTTGCCTTTGCAGTTAAGATTCCTATTTTCCCACTACACACATGGTTACCAGATGCTCATACTGAAGCGCCCACAGCGGGTTCAGTAATTCTTGCTGGCGTTCTTTTAAAGCTCGGGACTTACGGGTTAATAAGGTTCGGTTTGTATTTATTCCCAGAAGCTTCACACTTTTTTGCACCAGTTTTTCTGACTCTAGGAGTAGTCGGAATTATCTATGGAGCAGTTGTGGCCGCCATGCAGAAAGATTTGAAGAGACTAGTTGCTTATTCATCAATTGCTCATCTTGGATTCATTGTTTTAGGAACGTTTGCTTTAAATACTGAAGCTATTGTCGGCAGTGTTCTTCAAATGGTAAATCATGGTATTTCAACCGGTGCGTTATTCTTATTAGTTGGAATGATTTATGAACGCCGACACACAAGGCAAATAGATGAGCTTGGAGGCCTACAACATTCAGCGCCACTTATGGCAGGTTTCTTTACCGTGGTAATGCTTTCTTCAATAGGGCTACCTGGTCTTAATGGGTTCGTAGGAGAATTTTTAATTTTGTTAGGAACATTCACAGCTCATAGATGGTGGGCCGTTGTGGCTACAGCAGGTGTTGTTTTGGCGGCTCTATATTTGCTTTGGGCTTATCAACGTGTTTTCCATGGCCCAGCAGAAAAAGAAAATGCAGAAATGACTGACCTTAAAACACGAGAAACTCTTGTGTTGCTTCCGTTGCTGGCTCTCATAGTTTTTCTAGGGATTTATCCGAAGCCCGTAATAAACCGAATGGAAAACTCTGTAAAAGATCTGGTCGTTCATATTGAAAAACACGTTTCGGGTTTTGAAGAGCCTGTAAACCGACACTCCTTAGGAGAAATTAAAATAGACACACAACAGGCAGACGAGGGGCACTAATTATGTTTGTTGCGTCTAACTCTGTTCCTACTCCTGAAATAGTATGGTGGGCTCTACTGCCGCTAATTGTTTTTGCCGTCTCAGGGTTATTACTACTAACAATTTCCTCTCTATTAAAGAAAGAAATTATTTGGTTAGCGCCTACCTTTTGCTTGACAGCTGGCATTTTTGTTTTAATTTCGGCAATTCCTATGTGGAACAGAATTCAAAATGATGGACCGCTATCTTTTTTAAGTAATTCTGTGGGAATAGATAGATCTACTATTTTTCTAACTTCATTAATAGCCATTGCCTTAATTTCGACTTCTATTCTTGCTCGTCCATATCTGGGCAGGGAAGGTATTCCAGCTTCAGAATTTTACGTCCTTCTCTTACTCTCAGCTGCAGGTGGCGTTGTAATGGCAGGCGCAAATGATCTAATCGTTTTATTCTTAGGGATAGAAATTCTTTCCATAGCGGTTTATGTTCTAGTCGCTCTTCATTTAAGAAAAATCGAATCCCAAGAAGGCGCAATTAAATATTTCCTATTAGGGGCATTTTCGTCCGCCTTTTTACTTTATGGAATTGCTTTGGTTTACGGCGCTGTTGGTACTACGAACCTCATTGGAATTAAAAACTTTCTAGCCACTTCGATTCTGCTCGAAGATGGCATGTTGATGATCGGGTTTGCTTTAATGCTCGTTGGTTTGGGTTTCAAAGTAGCCGTGTTTCCTTTTCATGCATGGACCCCAGATGCGTACCAAGGTGCCCCCACACCTGTTGTTATTTGGATGGCTGCCGGTGTCAAAGTGGCAGGTTTTGCTGCATTATTAAGAGTTTTTCCTTTGACATTTTCAACTTACGTCGATGATTGGCAAGTCCCTATGGCCGTACTTTCAGGTCTAACAGTTGTTTTTGGCTCTGTGGTTGCGGTAGTGCAAACGAACGTAAAAAGAATGCTCGCTTATTCTTCGATAGCTCATGCGGGGTTTATTCTTATCGGAGTTCAATCATCGAGCATGGATGGAACAGCTGCTGTGCTCTTTTATCTGGGGGTTTACACATTTCTCGCTTCAGGAAGTTTTGCTATTGCAACAGTAGTAGGTGGCGAAGGTGATTCAAATCATGACTTGACCGCATACAAAGGATTAGCCAAACGCAAGCCAGCTTTGGCTGCCCTGTTCACAATTTTATTACTAGGACAAGCAGGAATTCCTTTCACGGGAGGTTTTATAGCAAAACTCGGCGTTATCTCATCAGCGGTCGACACGAAGTATTATTTTCTCGCAGGAATAGCGATGGTATCAGCAGCTATCGCTGCGTACGTATATCTTCGCATACTTATGGCAATGTATTCTGACGCTGATGCAGGTGAAATTGAAGATATTCATGTTTCAAAAGGAGTTTGGGTGGTCATCGTTCTTTCTTCTGCAGTTGTTATATTCACAGGTCTTATTCCTGGGCCTTTTGTGGAAATAACTAGGGATGCAGTACCAATTTTGGTAGGAGGGTAAGTGATAGTGAAATATTTCATTCAAGGCTTCCAAACGCATCCGAAAGCGATAAATTGCGGTAGCCTTCGTCGGGTATACAGCTTTGGCTTTTCTTATTTATCAAAGGTAATTGGGTCTTAAAACGATGTCTGAATTTCTTCGAAACTGGCTTACAGTTTTAATCTTTGGCGGTGTGGGGATTCTTCTTGTATCCGTTTTTTTAGGTTTAGGAAGCCTACTCAGACCCAGTCGAGACACACCGCAGAAAAGAATCAATTATGAGTCAGGTGTTGATCCGCAGGGAGACATGTGGAGTCAAGCAAATATTAGATATTACGTTTTCGCTTTAATGTTTGTTCTCTTTGATGTTGAGGCTGTATTTATTTTCCCATGGGCTGCGCGCCTTGAGGTATACGGTCTTTTTGGTTTAGTTGAAATGTTTATCTTTATCTTTATCTTGGCTTTGGGACTTCTCTACGCTTGGAGAAAGCGGTTATTGCGATGGGTCTAGTAGAAAACGGCAAATTGCCTGGTCCTTTGACCAAACTGTTGAATATTAGTCGAAAGTATTCTCTTTGGGTATATCAATGGGGACTTGCATGTTGTGCAATCGAAATGGGGGCAGCCTTTGCTTCCCCACGTTATGACGTTATGAGATTGGGTGTTATCCCTTTTCCTGCAAGTCCGCGTCAAGCTGATTTAGTTGTTATATCTGGGACAGTTACAGACAAGATGGCTCCGGCTGTGAGAAGACTTTATGAACAAATGCCTGAACCAAAATATGTAATTTCTATGGGGTCTTGCGCAAATTGCGGGGGGCCTTATTGGGATAGTTATTCGGTAACCAAAGGTGTCGATCAGATTATTCCCGTAGATGTCTACGTTCCCGGATGTCCACCACGGCCAGAAGCATTATTAGAGGGAATTGTCTTATTGCAAGAAAGAATAGCCTCAGAAGACATGACTGATCGATGGAATCGAGATCCAATTGTCGTCACCTGATACCAAAGCAGAAGAAATTGTTGAAGATCCAATTGAGTCTCAAGAAGAACTCAAAATTGATGAGACGCGCAACGCTTTTGTAACGAGCATTGCGACAGAGTTGGGTAGCGATTTTATTGACTCGCACGTAGTTCCAGAGATTGATGTGTGGATACGCGTAACTCAAGAAGCTTGGTTAGAAACCGCAAAGATTCTATTTCAAAAACATGAAATGAGTTTCTTTAATTTCCTTTCTGCAATTGACTGGATGCCTTCACCATTTGGTCGAGAGATGGATGCCGCAATAGATAATCTTGACGATGAAGTCTCAGTTGAAACTGAAATGGAATGGGGCATAACAGGTGGCGAAAAGCGTTTTCAACTGCTTGCTCGAGTTCATAACCCTGTTACAAATTTGGGGGTTAATGTAAAGGCTGATTTGGAAGGTGATTTTCCTGAAGTTGAAACATGGACTCCTGTGTATCCCGGTGCTAACTGGCACGAACGAGAAGTAATGGAGATGTTTGGAATTTCGTTTAAAAACCATCCTAATATGGTGAATCTCTACCTGCCGACTGAATTTGAAGGCCATCCACTTCGAAAAGATTTTCCCTTACTTTCCAGAAGGGCAAAACCTTGGCCTGGAATTGTTGACGTTGAGCTCATGCCTGGAGAAGATGATGACGATACCGAAGAATCAGGAGAAGAAACCTGATGAATCTTGAAGCTTCAACCCAGCAGCTTTCTTACATAGCAAATCAAGCAAGCGATGCAAGAGTCAACATTGAACTTGAAACAGAAGGTATGACCCTAAATCTAGGACCTCAACATCCAGCTACGCACGGGACTTTGCGAATAATTGTTCGTTTAGACGGCGAACAAGTTGTGTCTGCGGAACCTGTGATGGGTTACATGCATCGCGGGTATGAGAAACTTACAGAAGTTAGAACTTATCCGCAGGTAACAACTCTGGTAAACAGAATTGATTGGTTAGGAAGTTTTGCCAATGAGGTTCCGTTCATCCTTGCAGCCGAAAGGCTTATGGAGGTGGAAGCTCCTCCAAGGGCACAATGGATAAGAACTGCTTTATTTGAACTATCTCGAATAGCGAATGTTGTTTTGTTCTTAGGTGATATGGCAGTTCAGTTAGGAGCAACAACCCCCGTCTTTTATGCATTCCGGGATAGGGAATTTGTTTTAAATCAAATCGAATCAGTAACTGGTGGCCGATTTCATCCAAATTTTGATCGGATAGGTGGAATAAAAGACGATTTGCCAAAGGGTTGGATACAAGAAACTAAAGATGTCCTTTCCCGCATTCATTCTTTTTGCGACGAGATGGAAGATCTTGTCGTTGGGAATGAAATTTTCCAAACAAGAACCAGAGGAATTGGAATAATTCCAGCTGATACAGGGCTTGCTTACGGACTTTCAGGAGCCAATATTCGATCTAGTGGAGTTGATTGGGATTTGAGAAGAGATGGTGGAGTGGGCCTAATTCACGACCAACTTGATTGGAAAGTTTGGACTCATCCTGATGGAGATTCATTTGCGCGATATTGGGTACGCCTGCAGGAAGTCAGGGAGTCTTGCAAAATGGTGAGTCAAATTCTTGACGGAATACCCTCAGGCCCAATAATGGCTAAAGTCCCAAGAATCATAAAAGTGCCTCCCGGCGAAGCTTATGTAGAAACAGAGAATCCTCTTGGAATAATGGGTTATTACATTATTTCTAAAGGTGATCTGGTTCCTTACAGAGTGAAAATAAGATCAGCTTCGTTTAACAATGTTTCAATTACGCCATGGGTTTTGAAAGGTGTTTATGTTCCCGATGTCATTTCTATTTTGGCTAGTTTGTATTTCATATTAGGAGATATTGACCGATGACAGTTTTTAATTTAGCCATAGAGCTCGCTTACTGGCAGCAAACTGTAATTAGATCAATTCTGGGGTTGGTAGCAGTACTTCTTCCAGCAGGAACGCTTGTTTATCTTTATTTATTTAAGATGATGAGTTTTATGCAAAGTCGATTGGGCCCGATGGAAGCCGGTCCTTATGGTTCATTACAGCTTTTAGCAGAAGTTGGAAAATTTCTTCAGAAAGAAGATTTGTTTCCAAGAGCTGCAGACAGAGTAGTTTTCAAAGCAGCTCCATTTGTTGTTTTAGCTTCAACCTTTTTACTAGTTTTAGTCCTACCTGCAGGTCCAGATGCTTGGTTCATAAATATTGATACTGGTGTGTTTCTAGCTTTGGCGGTTTCGTCAATCTCTGTAATAGGAATTCTTATGGCAGGTTGGGGTTCGGCCAGTAAATATTCATTGATAGGTGGGTTGCGGGCAGCGGGGCAGCTAGTTGCATACGAGTTACCTCTTGTTTTAGCTGTAATGGGTGTTGTAATCCAAGCAGGCACTTTGAACGTTCAAGAGATAGTTTTAGCTCAAGCAAATGGTGAAATTTTTGGTTGGGGTGGGATAGGCAATCCTTTTATAATTACCCAGTTCTTGGGTTTTGTGATTTTTCTTATAGCAATTCAAGCTGAACTAACTCAACCACCTTTTGATATGCCAGTTGCTGAATCAGAGATTGTTACTGGTTATTTAACTGAATACACAGGAATGAGATTTTTGCTTTTCTTTATAGGAGAGTTTGCCACTGCTGGAATTTTCTCAGCGTTGGCAGCAACATTTTTCCTTGGCGGTTGGTATTTACCCGGGTTAGATCCGACGAGTAATCTTTTTAACCTTATTGGACCTTTGGTTTTGGTAGGAAAAATGTTGCTGGTTTCATTCCTTATTTTCTGGTTCCGTTTTACGTACCCCAGATTTCGTGAGGATCAATTACAACAGCTTGCTTGGAAAGTATTGGTGCCTCTCTCACTATTAAACATTGTTGCTACCGGCGTATTGAAAGTGGTTTTCTAATGGCTTTTTCGATAAGAGTTCCGGGTTTGATAAAAGGTCTAGGCGTTACTTTCAAGACTTTAATTAGAACCCTAACTAAAGGTTCACACACAGTTCAATATCCTCGGGTAAAAGAGGCGCCAACTCTTCGAGCTAGAGGAGTGATTGCACTACATGAGGAGAATTGCACTTCATGCATGCTTTGTGCACGTGAGTGCCCTGATTGGTGCATCTACATTGAGGGACATAAATACAAAGCTCCACCAAGAAGACCTGGCGGTAAACCTCGTCAGAAAAATGCTTTAGATCGTTTTGACATTGACTTTGCACTTTGTATGTATTGTGGCATTTGCGTTGAAGTTTGTCCCTTTGAAGCTCTTTTTTGGTCACCAGAATTTGAATTTTCCGAACCTAAATTGGCCGACTTGCTTCATGATAAAGATCAACTCTCAAAGTGGATGGAAACTGTGCCTGAATTTGAAGAGTATGAAGATGGCAGTGAGGCTAAACAGTTAAAGGTTCCACGTTAATGACCGGTTTCTTTTTATCTCAGATTCAGGGTTTAGATCCGCTAACAAGTGATGAGGTTTTAGTGGCTCAAAATGTTTTTTTTGGACTTATTGCTTTAGTAATGATTCTGGCGGCGTTGAAAATGGTTACCACGGAAAATATTGTTCACGCCGCTCTTTATCTGGTGATTGTTTTAGCAGGCGCAGCAGGGATGTTCATACTCCTTGGAGCTGAATTTGTTGCAGTTACTCAAATTTTGGTTTATATAGGTGCGATAATTGTTCTTTTTCTTTTTGGAATAATGCTAACAAAAGGTTCGTTCGGGACGGAAGAGGGAGAGTTAAGAGAACGAAATCGGATGGCTATTTTGGTCTCAGTCTTAATAGTTGCGGTTACTTCAGGATCTTTCATAGATAGTTTTCGAGATGCGGAATTAAATCGTCAGGCTCCGAGCACTACAGCTGATATTGGAGATTCTATTTTTGGGCAGTTTATTATTCCATTTGAAGCAATTTCAGTTTTGTTGCTCGCAGCTTTAATTGGATCAGTTGTTATAGCAAGAAGGGATCAGTAATGCTACTAAATCAGTTTCTGATTCTTTCTGCGGTCCTCTTTTGCATAGGAGTTTATGGAGTATTGACAAGACGCAACGGCGTTATGGTTTTAATGTCAATAGAACTGATTCTTAACTCAGTAAATATTAATCTTGTTGCTTTTGCCGCTTTCAGGGAAGCTATTCCAGGAGAGGTATTTGCACTTTTTGTAATTGCAGTGGCAGCAGCTGAAGTAGGTGTAGGGCTAGCTATGGTTTTATTGCTTTATCGCAATCGTCGTAATATAGACCTTGCCGGAATTGATTCGATGAAGGGCTAATGTGATGATCGACTTATTAGCAGCTACAACCTCGTCCGTAACTTCAATTCCGTTAGGAATTACTCAAGAAGGAAACTGGTTTTTACAGAATGCATGGCTAATACCGCTCATACCGGCCTTGTCGTTTGTTGGAATACTTTTTTTTGGTAAACGTTTACCCCGTGGGGGTTCGGAGCTCGGGATAGCTGCTTTGTTGATTGTATTTCTTCTATCAATATGTACTGGGTTCGCTTGGATGGATCATCGCGATAATTTCCATGGTGAAGAAATAAGTCAGACTCTTTTAAGCAGTGAGCATGGTGAGCATGGTGAGCATGGTGAGCATGGTGAGCATGGTGAGCATGGTGAGCCGTCTCTAGCTGTGGTCAATACAGCAACTTGGTTTATAACAGGCGGCGTTGAATTTTCCGTCGGAACACTTGTCGATGGCCCAGCAGTGATGATGTTATTTGTAGTTACTTTGGTCTCTTTATTAGTTCATATTTATTCGACGGATTACGTGGCTGGTGATCGAAGGTTCACACACTTTTTTGCCTTTCTTTCCCTCTTCAGTTCTTCGATGCTTCTACTTGTAATTTCTGAAAACACACTGCAGCTTCTGGTCTCATGGGAATTAGTAGGCTTATGCTCTTTTGCATTAATCGGTCATTGGTGGGAAGAAAAAGACAATTCAAATGCTGCATTAAAAGCGTTTCTAACCAACCGCGTTGGGGACATGGGCTTATTAATCGGGGTAACAATCCTATTCTTTGCTTCAGGGGAAATGATTCCAGACTCCTTCGGGTCCTTTTCCATAGCTACGACTAACGCATTAGCTTCGTCAGGCCTGCTTTCACAAAGTACTTTATTAATAGCTGCTTGTTGCCTTATGGCTGCAGTCATGTCGAAATCTGGACAGTTTTTCTTGCATACCTGGCTACCTGACGCAATGGCAGGACCTACACCTGTATCAGCACTTATTCATGCAGCGACGATGGTTGTAGCTGGAGTCTTTATGATTGCTCGTCTTTATGGTGTTTTCTTTGAAGGGTTTTCCATAGGGGGAAGTTCGATAAATTTAATGGC